>Ga0214919_10004323_pt1 | contig 20850 bp, 25 predicted proteins | sample LL1503_MetaG_FD_177994 | JGI IMG/M metagenome (GOLD analysis project Ga0214919, IMG submission 177994) | Freshwater microbial communities from Lake Lanier, Atlanta, Georgia, United States - LL-1503 | ecosystem: Environmental > Aquatic > Freshwater > Lake | place: USA: Georgia | collected... | reverse complement strand
ACAATGACTTGGACATTACATTGTTGGATTTTTACGAAAAAACCCACATTGACCTGTACTTATACACCACCGAGACATCCGAATTTAAGCTGGTATCTTTATCACACTATACTCATCCACAGTGGAAATTGTTGGACGCAATGTATTCTTCCGCTGGATTACCGGTATTAGTAGCCCCATATTTAATCGATAATAAATGCTATGTAGATGGAGGAGTTTTCCTAAATTATCCACTGAAACCATGTTTAGCACTTGAAAACGTCCAACCTGAAAATGTGTTCGGAATTCAAAAAGACTGTACTGGTTCGGCAGGCAATGATATTTCGAATTCGTCGAATTTACTCGACTACATTCTGATATTGTTGCACAAAACCCTGGCTCGAATTAATCAAGACAGTGAAAACAATGACTTAATTCAACATGAAATTAATATTCAAGAACATGTAATATCTGCATCCGATTTATACAAATTCGCCATTTCAGAAGAGTGTCGTCGTAATTGGGTAGAAGGGGGCGTCGAATGGGGGCGACGTTTTTTAGCCAAATATGCGGATGCGCCAATTACTGAAGCATCTGCTCCACAAATTGTTTCAGATTGCTCTCTGTGATTTTTGCGTCATAATTAACGCGCTTTTGGTCCTTCACCATAATGACTGTCGGATATCCATCCACGCTATATTCCTGGATGCGTGGATCATTACCTTCAGTGCAATCGACAGAAACACAGTTTATTTTGTAAAAACCAAGTGTCTTTCCATGATAGACCGAAGAGAATTTATTCCATTCGGGCTTGGCCTTCTTGCAATGCGGGCACCAATCCGCCGTAAAAAATAGAATATCAACTTCGCTTACGCGCCGGTCATTGTTCGACATGTTTTCGGCACCCCGATTATCAATTAAGGGCTTCGCGAACCATTTATATGCGTACATACCCGCAATGCTAAATATCACAATTAACATGAGTATTAGCAAATATCGCTGATAGGGCTTAACGTAAGATTGATAGAGAATGTCTAATATGTTAGAGGACATGATTATATTTTACCGTTATATATTTTAGAGGGGGCTTAAACACAATTCCCCCTAACTGGCCTTGTGGATTTGCGGCAGGGGGCTTTGCCCCCCTGCGACCCCCCCTAACTGGCCTTGTGGATTTGCGGCAGGGGGCTTTGCCCCCCTGCGACCCCCCCTAACTGGCCTTGTGGATTTGCGGCAATGAAAGATTCTTAAAACTTCTTTTTATCCGTGTAATATAACCAGAGCTAATGGCTAAAACACGAAATAATCGGCAGAATAATAAAAGAACTTATACACGAAAACATTATCAATCGAACGACGGAATGCTTACAAGTGTATGGGGGCCAAGTGCATGGCATCTCCTCCACACAATGAGTTTTAATTATCCGATGAATCCAACATGTGACGATAAACGGTATTATAGAAACTATGTTTTGAATTTGCAAAACGTATTACCATGTGGAAAATGTCGTCTCAATTTAAAAAAGAATTTCGCAAAATTGCCTCTGCGACCAGAGTATATGCGCAACCGTGCGACATTTTCAAAATACATATATAAGTTGCACGAATTGGTGAATAAAATGCTGGGAAAAAAGTCGGGACTGAGTTACAATGATGTTCGCGAGAGATATGAACACTTTAGGGCACGTTGCACATTATCCACAAAAGAACAGGAGCAGCTCGATGCGTTGTCGAATAAAAAGAAAGAAGACGGCTGTACCGAGCCAATTTATGGAGAGAAATCAAAATGCGTGCTGCAAATTGTACCACAGGCAACCAAATGCGAGACATTTCAAATGGATGAAAAATGTGTGAAACACCGATAGCCATGTGTGGGTTCGACGACGAAAATTCCCGGAATGCGAATTGAATGATTAAAGGGTGCATGCACCGATTCAATAGTTTATAACAAATATTATATATAAGCAAGAATATATATAATAATGTCTCCACCATTACATCCCGTAGTATTACCAGATGAGGATAAAATACATTTAGAGAATAATAAATTACCGCGCGCGGATACATGCGACCCATATACGCAAAAAGACGACTATGTTACTACACCATTCGCAACACCAGCAGAAACGAAGAGTCATTATACCGAACCGGAGGAAGAAGGGTTGGTGGATTTAACGCGATTGAAACGTAAGATGTCCAAGAAACAGCAAATACCGTTTTGGGCAGAGGATCCTAACATATTACTGCAACAACCCTATACATTGGAATTCTTCCCGGTTGCGTCTATGACGTTCAATCAAAAATTAAATTCAATTACACGAACTGTGGTTGTACTGACCATTATCACATTTGCACTGAACAAGAATACGCGCATATTGGCCGTTTCGGCACTCACCGTGTTGGCTATTTTTTTACTATATTACGCGAACAAATATCAGAAAAAGGGCGGCGAAGGATTTTTAGGCGCCGGTTATATGACTCCAGACAATAATGTTCCGTCATTGGGCCCACAGCGTATGCGAAAAAACATGGACGATTTACCACCACGTGGCGATTTTGCACAAACCTTTCAGCAACCCAACCCACAAAACCCATTTGCGAATGTACTATTGCCCGATTATGACTACAACCCCCATAAAAAACCCGCACCACCGTCTTTCACAGACAAGGGGGGCGATAAAATATTAGCAGAAGCGAAACGAATGGTAGTCGAAGCTAACCCCGGACAACCAGATATCGCAAAGAAGCTATTCGGAGATTTAGGCGACGAACTTGATTTCGAACAATCGATGCGCCCATTTTACTCTACTGCAAATACGACTATTCCAAATGACCAAGGCGGGTTTGCCGAATTTTGTTACGGGGGTATGGTGTCGTGTAAAGAGGGTAATATGATTGCTTGCTCTCGCGACAATCCTCGGTATGATTTATATTAGACCCCATGTGTAAATCTTGATCGGTGTAATGCAATTGTATATTTACGTCTTCTTAGCAAGTAAATATATATATGAATATTATAAAAGGAAATGTCTTCCTCGAGTAACTTCTCATTTTATAATTTAGACCGAATTGGGGACGATAAAACATGCGAAAGTCAGAGCACCGCGCAAAATACGCGATATGCGAATTATACCACCGCAAATTACTTTAGCGAACTCCCATCCGACGCTCAGGTTCAATTCGCCACATCCCAACCGGCAATTATACCGAATAGCAACTTCGGTAGCGGCGTTGGCGGAAACAATGTGGAAAATGAATCGATCTTACTATTAAAAACGGAACCCGAGCGTCATTATGGACGTTTGAGTTTGATGTCGCGCCCGTATGCGACAGTCCCCTATTTGGGAAGGGGCTCTGCGGACCCAGCTTTAGAAAGTCAATTGTTAGAAGGAGAACAGGGAAAGGACAAAAAAAGCGTTTCTACTGTGATGTCTCAGAGTTTTATGGGCTACACATTATATCCAACTGATAATAATATGATGCACCATGTGAAGGACACCCAATATACCGTGGAAGAAAGCGCATCGAAGGGATGGGTTCGTGGTGGAGCCGACACACGCGCCATGGCCCAGGACGCCGGTTTGGCGCAAAATAATCGCGCATCAAACCGCTCATTTTAATTCTTTAATGGTCAGATTCTAGTAACGATTTGAAATCTTCGCTGGTATAAACCAAAATACATTATATAATATCAAGTTTTAGGCAAAACAAACCATTTAAATAATTCATGTTTAAATAGTTTATCATGGATCGTCAGAGCCCGTATCAGTACCAACACCGGAATGTTCAATATGAAAACGATTCCCAATATCGCGCATGCCTGCGCCAAATGTTTTGCATGATCACGCCCAAAGATTTAGATGCAGAATTAGACATAATCACCATGGACGAAAATGATTATGACGAAGCAGCGACATCTAAAGCCATGGATTTCGTATATGAAAAAACTCGAAAGAATCCACAGTTTCTACATCTGTATGACCAAGCCGCCGCAAAAATGCTGTCGGAAGACAGAGAAATCGGGCTGGCTGTTTTGTTTTCGTATGACTATATGGCGCTTTTCCATAACTGCATCCAATGTTTTATGGAAAGACCGCGTGAATTTACCAAAGATTGCATCGAATATACTGAATTGCATAATAAACTCACATAATGCGTCTCCTTTTTGGTGAATATATATGTACAATATATATCATCCATTATTATATATGGCTTCTACACGCAATAAAAACACACGAGGCGACTATTGTTTAGAGCAACGCGCTTATCAACAACAAGCTGCATATATAACAAACCGTGAATATGCGTTTGCACCACGTACCATGAACCCTGGGGCAGGATTGTTGGCGGGCCAATTGCCGGATACCGCCCTTTCGGGCAACCCGAACGACATTGAGTCCTTTTTGTTTGGAATTGGCTCCACAAATTTAGTGCAAGCCCAGGGACCCATCACTGCTGAACTCAAACAATTGCCGGAACTGTCCATCATTGACCGCAAGGTTCCGCTGATTATGCCGAAGGAATTTGTAATGGACGACAACCAGCGCCCCTTCCCCATTCCGCGGTAGTCAAATAAAATAATATAGTATAATAAAATGGGTTTCGCACATTTTATTATAGCTGGTTTAGTCGGTATTGCGTCAACTTTTGCATACAATATAAATCACGCGAATACATCGGTATGGTTGAGCGGTGCAGCATATTGTTCCAAGGCGCAATATGACGTAATGAAACTATCTGGTCCGGCCGAAGGGTTTCATTTGGAAGATATACTTTACGATCCAAAAACAGACGTTCAAGGTTTTACCGGGTTTCTCCCTTCGCAAAAGACTGCCTATATCGCATTTCGCGGTTCGTCGTCGATTTTGAATTGGATCGATGATGCTGAATTTCTCAAAACTGCATATCCCGAGTGCGATTGCGAAGTTCATTCCGGGTTTTATAGCGCAACTATAAATTTGCAAGGCCAGGTATTCGCATCCATCGATAAAATATTTTCGAAGCATCCGGTTGATAATGTGATCGTTAGTGGCCATTCATTGGGCGCGGCAATTGCTCAAATCATGAGCATGGAACTTTTCGTCAAGGGAGTCAAAAATTCGGTATATAACTTTGGACAACCTCGCACCGGCGACCACGAATATGCGGCTTGGTCAAATCAAGTCGGTAAAATTCTATGGCGTTTTACCCATCATCGAGACCCTGTTCCACATTTACCGCCGACTGCATTTGATTATAGGCATTCTTGTGTCGAAATATATGAGGATGCTGCAGGGACACTCCGTACATGCAGTTCGTCAAATTGCGAAGACCCAACTTGCGCAGACCAATATTCATTTGCGAAAAAGGACGCGAGCGACCACAGTGTATATTTAGGACATGTTCTTGGATGTGAAGATAGTATTCACTAATGAATATTTGAAGTGGGACACAGTCACTTCGCACAAAATTGATTTAGATATAAATACTATATAAATCAATATAACCGCAACCCGCACAATGATGCAATTACGACACAAGTTTTCCTCAAAGCCGCGTGCAGATCGAAAGGCAAAAATCATTATTAATGAGGAGAGTGACGACGACGAGGAACTGGATATGGGGCTGTCCGAACAAAAAATTACCAGAGAACGCAATCATATATACTTTCATTCAGAGGTGGATCGAAACGCCATTTTCGAACTCATTGGACATATTCGTAAAGCCGAATTAGACAATATTATGATGGCGCACCAATATTGTACTGTCCCCATTCCCATTTATATTCATATCAGTTCTTACGGCGGGTCTGTATTCGATGCTTTGACCGCAATTGATGTGATGCAAGCATGCAAAGTACCGGTATATACGATTATCGAGGGCGCAACTGCTTCCGCGGGAACACTTATGAGTATCGTGGGCAAAAAACGTTTTATTCGCCCCAATGCCTACATGTTAATTCATCAATTATCCTCTGGATTCTGGGGGAAAATGGCGGAAATCGAAGACGATTTTGAAAACAACAAGGCTTTGATGGAGAAAATCAAAGCCATTTATAAAAAACACGCCACGATTCCGAAAAAGGAGTTGAGCGAAATATTGAAACACGACTTGTGGTGGGACTCAGAGAAATGTATAAAGTACGGATTGGTTGATGAACTGTGGGAACATGCATAAAAATGCGTAAAATATCGTAATGTTTTTTTTTGTATGTATAATTATAATTTATGTCGATAAATATGATACGAGGAACTACCTATTTTGCATGTACCGGACTCGCATATTATATGTTTGAAAATTGGAATAATCGATCGTTCGACGAGCATGATCATCGACCTGAACCAGATCACGGCATTTTTTCCCGTCAGCGACGAATCTTGATCATGGCCAATATAGTGATTGTGAGTTATGGGTGGATATATTACATATCCGATAAATGCGACAAATATATTACTTCGGTGCGGTGAAGGATTAACATATATCTATCCATCAAAAATATTCGTTATATCCACATTCCATTCGTGTTTAACCGGATTGAACCACGCGCGGGACCCTTTCGCAAATCATATTTTGAATTGCGCGATGCGCGTAAGCGAAACTCGCACCGGAATCGTATCCAGAATTCAACACAAATTGGTCCATCACATGATATGCTGTTTTATATACTTCGCCAAGTTCGTCGTCCGATTTCCAATCATACCACATATATCCCTTATTATTTGGCGGCCCTGTAATATAATTGCTCTGAATAATCACACTCAACTCATGTGAGTAAATAAATTCGTACGCATTCGCAAGAAATTGATTATTTTCAAACTCAGTCATTTGTTATTGCATACATGTGCTTTTTAATTTATACAATTCAATTTTATACCATTGAATCATACTAAAATGTGAATATACACAATAGAATGGGTATATTACTCTTCGATCAATATACCTATTTACATTTCGCAATCGGAATAATCACTTATTACTGGGACATCAGTTTATTGAATTGGATTATTGCGCACACCCTGTTTGAATGGCTTGAAAACACCGAGATTGGAATCAAAATCATCAATCAAACATCCCTTTGGCCAGGCGGGAAGCCCTATGCAGACACTTTGATAAATAGCATAGGAGACTCGTTTGGTGCAATTGTCGGGTGGATATCTGCATACTACCTGGATAAAATAGGAACGCAGCACAAATGGTATCCTCCACATTTAGCGTAAAATAGTTGGTTCAATTTTTATACAGTCAGCGCAAACAATATACACCGATGAAGATTTAATGGTGTAATATATCAATTGAATGATACAACAATCTTCACATTCTCCTTTTTAATACACTTGCACGCAGATACGGACAATTCCTCGCGCTTTTTGCGCGTCTTCCCATTCTTATCACTTATCAGCGTGATGTTTGATAATTCGGTATCGTCGGCTGTATCGTCGCGGTTATTTGGACTATTCTTCTTTTTCGAAATACTATTTCGCGAGTTCATGTCTTGCTCAATTGTATCATATTGTTCGTCGATGTAATCAATAATATTGTGCTCTAATGCCCACTTGAAAAAATTTAGTTGTCCAATTGTAGTCTCCATGTAATTTTCGTTATCATATGGAATACTAATTCGCTCCCAGCGGCAAAATGGGTCAAAGCGGCGCTTGGAATACGCTTTTAATTTCAATTTATAATCATTATATACCTTGAAACGCTGCGCGCCACGAGATGATGGAATATCATATACGGTGTAGTTCATCTTTGCGTAATTTGTTACAAACCAATCGACAATTCGCAGGGAAATCTTCGATTCGCCGTTAATAATTCCCATCATTTGCCGTAAGCGACCATTTTCTTTGTAGAATTCCATGAGACTGTTCATCAATAAATCATTTTGCGTGTGTAATTGTGTAGATTGATAACTTCGCATAGACATGTTGATCGTTGTAATAAAACATATTTACGCTTTTTGTTTAAATATGTTTTGGCGATTTATTCATTATTTATACCTTGGCCATATAATTCGCATGTGTTTCACAAATCAGTTTCAACGTATCCTCTGTGTTGTACCAAGTACCGACTTTGACCCACTTGTTTTTCTCCAACTTTTTATAGGTTTCGAAAAATTCGGTGATTTCAGATCGTTTATGCGTATATAAATCCTCCATGGTGTTGATATTGTTATAATGCGGATCATTTTTCACAATACCAACAACCTTCTCGTCCCTCCCTTTTTCATCGGTCATGTCTAAATAACATATCGGTTTCACTTCCACCACGGTTCCGGGCAATAACGGTTGGCTACACAATACTAATATGTCCAATGGGTCGCCATCTCCACATAGCGTCTGTGGTATAAATCCATAATTGTCCGGATATACCACAGATGAATGTAAAATGCGATCCAAGGTAAGTACTTTGTGTATATTGTCCCATTCATACTTCACATTGGAATTCTTTTGCACCTCAATAAAAGCGGGCACTACTTCGGGGAAATTTTTTGAATGTATGGGATAATCATACATTTCGCATTATAATACCAATAGACTATATTTTATCTGTATTTTGCGCAAAAAATGCGAGTTTATTGGAGACAAAATTGAAAAATGCAATGGATATATATTTGGTGTATTATATAATGGGTGGTCCGAACCCGATTTGTATTCATAATCGACGAAAGTTTCATTGCGTTGAGTGTGGAGGTGCTGGAATTTGTGATCATAAGAAACGACGGTCACGATGTAAGGAGTGTTGTGGGTCTGAACTATGCGAGCATGGATGTGCTAAAGAAAATTGTGTAACTTGTGGTGGCGTATCTATATGCGAACATGGAAAACGGCGGCGACGGTGCGTGGAGTGTTTTGGTGCTGCAATCTGTATTCATAATAAAAACCGGCAAAATTGTCTGGAGTGTGGAGGCAATTTGTATTGCGAACACGATAAATACAAATCACGATGTAAAATTTGCGACGGTTCTGAATTGTGCAAAGCGCCATTATGTGAAACGCGGGGTATCAAAAAATACAATGGATATTGTTTGCCGTGCTGCATTCATTTATGTCCAGAAATTGAAATATCCCGAAATTTCAAAACAAAAGAGAACGCCGTGGTGTCGCATGTTATTGAAGCATATTCGGATTTTGGTTGGGTCGCAGACAAAACGGTCCAAGATGGATGCTCCAAACGACGCCCGGATTTATTGTTGGAATTGGGGAGCCATGTAATTGTTGTGGAAATTGATGAAAACAAGCACAACAGTTACGACTGTTCATGCCAGAACAAAAGATTGATGGAGATTTCACAAGACGTTGGACACAGACCCGTAATATTCATTCGTTTCAATCCGGATGCATATACTGACCAATCTGGGAATAAAATTACGTCTTGCTGGAGAATAAATGGCTATGGTGTTTTGCAAATAGCAAAAAGTAAGAGGGAGGAGTGGGATGAGCGTATAGGTGCTTTATTGCAACATATCGAATATTGGATGCAGAATGTTCCCGCGAAAACGGTGGAAATTGTAGAATTATTCTACTAATTTGTATAATTACTTATTTTTCAATTATACAAATGTTACGAAGTTATAACAATAATAACAATAAACACAAAGCAAAATGCAGTGCGTTTAATTGCTGTAAGCTACTCCGGCCATTCCTGACATTACTCTCAACACGTTATAGTTGGTAGCATAAACACGGACCTTAGCAGTGGCGGTTCCACCGACAGTGGCGGAGGAAAGAACCAATTGAAGGGTGGCGTTATCAATGCGGGAGAAGTTGCAACTTCCGGAAGGCTGGTGCTCCTCAGGGCGCAGGGCGAAGGAATACACGTTGATACCGGTGTCGGGGTTGCGGGTGTGGTGCTGGAAGGGCTGGACCACATCGAAGTAGGAACCCTCACGCTCAGAGAAACGATCCTGGCCGTTAAGCTGGAGCTTAGCGGTGACCACAGGGTTCTCACCCCAGCAGTGCATGTCGAGGGCGGTCTCAGACAGCACGAAGGTGCCGGCATCAGACACGTAGGAACCCTCCTGAACACCTGCACCCGCACCAGCAGTGCTGGTGGATGGGTGGAAGATGTTGTTGGCGTCAGCGCCACCGTAGGGCTTACCATCAACACCACCGACCGCACCGGCGTCCTGGAAAAGACCGTCGGGGAGGATGAAGGCATTGGCACCAGAGGTCTGGTCAGGTCCGCCGAAAGCATGGACGGCGTTGGGAAGAGCGTCGATGGCGTCAGTGTAGTTGAAGGGCTGGGCACCAAGAGTCTTGTACAGAGTCTGGCCGCACTCCAAAGAAGAGCAGTAATCGACGTTGGCGTCGGGCTGGACAACCCAGATGAGCTCCTTGCAAGGGTGGTTGAAGTTGAGCTTGATCTTGTTGCTGGAAGAACCAACAGACTCGTCGCCGGTGAATTGAAGTTGCTCAATCAGGTACTCGTGGGGGTTCTGGGCCATCTTTCTGCGCTCGTCGGTGTCGAGGAAGACATAGTCGATGTACAGGGAAGCGGCAACCAAGGATTGCTGGTAGGCAGCAGACACAGAGGCAGAGCCAGATGTGCATGCAAGGGACTTAACAGCCCACAAGCACTCACCAATGGGGCGGAAATCAATGTTGATCTTCACCTCGTGGTACTGAAGGGCAATCAAGGGAAGGGCAAGTCCGGGGTTGCGGCAAAACCAGAAAAGAAGGGGGATGTACAATGTGGTCTCAGGAAGAGCATTGCGGGGGGCGCACACCTGGGAAGGTCCTCCTGCGGCAGAGCAGGGGCCAGACACATTGGCGAAGGTGGGGTCAGTGATGTAGGTAAGCTGGGTGGTGTTACCGATCATCTGGAAGTAACCGCGTTGTTGCTCGGCAGTCATGGTAAGTTGGTTCCAGATGTGCATCCAGTCACCGTATTGACGGTCGATGCGCTGGCCACCAATCTCAACCTCAACCTGGGCAATAAGTTGCTCACCAATGAAGTCCAACCAACGGGCATACACACCGTCGTCTCTGGTTCCCTTCATCTGCTGGTTGATCTCGGGGAGAGTCACCTGCAGGTAGGTGCGGTAGCAAAGATCGCCGTTGCGACTGATGGTGCATGTAACACGGCGACCGAAATCGGCCTGGCCAGAGAAAGTCTGCTCAATAGACTCCATGGCGAAGTTGGTGTGGCGTCTGTAAGACACCTTCCAGAAAGTGATCTCGGGGGTACCAGTGAGGAATACGTCTTGGGCGCCATAGGCGACGAGTTGCATGAGTGCTCCAGCCATTGCTTCTTTATATATGATGAAGTAGAAAAAAATTTCGGGAAAATGAAATTAATTATATTTCTAAATACCAAAACTTAGGTCGTTTTACAGAAAAAATCGCCCAGCCCCCACAATTTACACTACATAAACGCTGCATAACCAACAAGTCGCCGGTAAAACAACAATTATGCATTGTGCAACATTTTGCTAAATAAATAAGGAGGGGGATGTGAAAATTGAATGTGCATCATTGTCTAAATCGGATTAAAAGACAATCTATATAAATCGCCTAAATTAGATAGATCGAACTTTTGGACCTTTCGGATTTTGAAAATAAATGCGCGCAGTAAAAATAGAATTTTCCTAAATGAATTGAATAAGGACTGTAACAAACGGGATTGTCCTGTTCCTATATATTGTATTTTGACTGCGCTATGCAGGTTATTGTCGCAGTTTTTATTGTTATTGCAAACCAATATAGACAGTACTTTATATTATATAATATCCGTAACCAAGTCGCACATATTTAATACAACATGTCCGACCAGAAATGCTATAACATTATGCCTGCATGTAAGAAGGCAGTATATGAAGAGGAGCGATATATAAATGTACTTTCGAGCAGTAAAAAAGTCGTTGTGACTAGAACACTCTTTTATCGTAATGGTTCTTTCACGATTCATTTGACGGATGAAGAAAAGAATGATATTATGCAAAAGGATCGGATTGTATTGAGCGATTATGAATTTGAGTTTAATAGTTTATATGATGGATGTGAGCAGCATATTGTTGTTGAAAATGAGGAATCTTACAGTAAGGATGAATTGCGCGAAATAATGGAGTCAGTCTGTGAAGATGGAGATCTTGAATCGTGCAATGCGAATTTTATGGAAGAGAATGGATGGGATCTTACGGAGACACTATATGGATTTCAATGTGGATGCATTTTGGAAGATGTTGATGAATGTTGTTAGATCCTTGAACCAGAATACGTTTATTGCATAATAAATGTATTCTATTTGGCTATCTGCCGAAGTTGGATTATGTGCAGGAATCGCTTATTCGACTTGCGTATATTTTTCCTTAAATGTGAGGGAATGTCCGCCGAAAAAACTTGGGTGCAAAAAGTCGCCGTACAGCACATTTCCGTCACGAACCAAGTTTTTACTCACATTGTTGTATTCCTCGTCTATGACGTGCCATGCGCAGTCGATCCTAAAATCGATGGAATTGTCGGTTTTTGCGGTAGCATATCCGTAACTGGTTGATACTACCTGCCCGTCAATGTACGATTCCGAATGGTTGAAGAGATTGGTACCATGGGATGGCTTATAAAAATATTTGCCCTTTCGTGTTCCTGTATATTGTATTTCGTTTGTTTTGCTATCGCGCGCGACCAATTCATTTGTGTAATGGATATTTTTTTCGGTCGCGTTTTCGATAATATCTAACTTGTTTGTCGTAATTAGTCCGTTCGGATATAGGGGAGTTGGGCTATAGACAGCTTCGCCTACATATTTGCCTGGCTGGAGTACCTTTCGCAACAAGGATTCTTCCACGTCAATCGCTGTACGGGGGGCCTGGAGGTATATCCAACGAAATAGAACCAAGCATGCGAAAATAGCTATTATAGCGATCGAATATTTTAACAACGACGATTGCGCAAATTTCATGTTATAGATTAGCTATAGATATTAGGGCGTTTTTCGCAGAATATCCATATCAAAATTGGATTGGACAAATGTTTCCAAATAGTTTTCTCTAAATATTTCGCGCTTTCCTTCGTGTTTTTTGGTAAAAATATATTCGGCCTCCTTCTTTTTCACGGTCCAGCCTTTTTCTAAAGCATTAAATATAAAAACCATGATTTTGAATTGTTTGGATTGGACCTGGACTGTATCGATATGAAGGGCTTGGATTCCAGACATTTTGAATATATTATTTTTTATATATTCAATATGATACTATTTATTTGCGTTTTTTACGGGTTTTCGTATTACATCTCTGAACAGTTGCACGAAATTTCGTAAAACAAATCAATTCTTATACAAAATACATAAACATAGCACAATCAGTTTTATCACTACAAAATGGCTACATATGGGAAAAAGGTCCAACCCAAGCAAATGACTTCTCTGGATGAAAAACATACCGAAATGTTAGACTTATTCAATGAAAACGAAACCGAAACCATTCCCGTACTTCAGAAAGAAATTGAATCCCTAAAAGCCCAATTACAAACATTATCCAAAACTCAAATCGAAATCAAATTAGATATCAAAGACCAAATTCAAGAAAAGCGAATCGAAATAAAACGTCTAAAGGCGCAAAAAACAAAATATCTCTTGGACAATTCGCAATATATTTTCGACTACTTTGAACAAAAGAAGCAAATTTCGTCGGGCGAGCCGGCACAAAATATCACTGTTCTCAATTCTTTCTTCAAAGTAAAATCGAAAACTCCGGAACGCCAAGATATGGATAAATACACCCAGTCCAGGAAGATGTACGTCGAATATTGGCGAAACGTCAATAATGAATTCACCAATCCACAAGATTATGTGCAGATGTGTGATGTGTGCGATTTGTGTGAAAAGGGAGAAATGGTGGCCCAGGACGAAGAAGGAATTTTAATATGCAATAATGGACAGTGTGGTCGGTTTATCACCTACATTGTGGATAGTTCCAAACCCAATAATAAGGACCCGCCAAACGAGGTTTCCTATACGGCCTATATTCGTCTCAACCATTTCAAGGAAATTTTATCGCAGTTCCAGGCCAAGGAAACGACGCAAATTCCCGAAGAAGTCATTGAGCAAATTCGTGCGCGAATTAAAAAGGAACGTATATTGGATATGAAACAAATAACTTACGACAAAATGCGCGAAATCCTGCGCAAATTGGGGCTCAATAAATATTTCGAACATATTCAATATATCAATTCCATCTTCGGAGTTAAGCCGCCCATTATGAATGAGGAATTGCATGAAACGTTGTGTGTTTTATTCATCGAAATCCAGAAACCGTGGGCGGTGCATTGTCCCGCAAATCGCACGAATTTTTTCAATTATACTTATACATTGTATCAACTATGCACTCTCCTTGACCAGACCCAATATTTGCCGTATATTCCCATGATGAAGGATCGCGAAAAGCAATTGGAACAGGATATGATCTGGAAGAAAGTTTGCGGGGATTTGGACTGGGAATTCTTTCCGACGGTATAAAATAGTATCAGTTTATACATGGGATTAGTGATGTATCAAAATGGATTTTAGATAGCAACCTTTTTCCCCCAATAATATAGAATTGTCTTATAATGTATTCTATATTATTTCACATTAGTGGAATAGCCATACTCGAAATATGCTTCTTCTTTTATTACGTCGGCCCAATTGAAACCCAAATGTTTGAAAAAACGGTGCGCAGATTGAGCTATGAACCGGTCGAATCGTTGCAAAATTTGGTTGTGCAAAACCAACTTTCGCCGTCCAATCTGCAGATAATCCAGAATATACTGTTTCCGTATATTCCAAGCACTATAAATGCACCTAATTACAATCTTGGAACAGAATTGTATGAAAACAACATACGCGGTAAAAATGTGCGAGAAAAAAAGAATCGTGCTCTCTTTTTACAAACGGTTGAATATTGGACCATGTTATGTTCGATAAGTATCTTCGTATTTTTAGTGCAATGCAAATACGAGCACTACCGGAAAATGCAAAAAGATCGCGGTCTCATTACGATGGGGTCGGAACCAAGTTTGGAAATGATAGAAGCACGGTCTTATCGAAAAGGTTCGATTGACTATGATTCACAGTTGAATTTTAGTGAGTCGGACAAATTCTGCAATCCCGCGCGAATCTCATATGCGTGGAAAACGTTACACTATGCAGTGTTTGGCGGATGCGTCATTTTGTTTCAATATTTGTTTTTTCAGAACGTCGTTTTTTTCTATGACCCATTATCCATAGACGAAGTAAAATACTTGATGTACCAGGCGTTTGAACCGGAATTCGCCAAATATAATCCGGTATAGCAGATTTAGGAAAAGGAACAGGAAAATATCGATATAGTGTATAATATCATGCCGTCACACAAAGACAAAAAAGAGGATTCGCCTAACGCGAAAGTCGCACGTGGCGATATCGGCGCGTTTTTTCCCATTATAGAGAAAGTATCGAAGACACTGAAGTCGGGTGAAACAAAAGTAATTGATTATCATGGTACAGAATATACTGTAACAGATAGAGGACATTACAGTCGGGTTGATAAATCGCCCAAAAAGATGGGAGGAAGTACTATGCGGAAACGCCGAGCCAACAAAAAACGTAGGGCCACATTGAAGCGTCGCGCTACGTCTTCGCGCAAGTAGATCGACCATTCATTGGGTTATAACCATAATATTTCTCAAAACCCATGGTTATGGATAAAAGTAGCGTTAAACGGAGTTGAATTCATCTATACATTATGAATTCAAAGTAATGAGTACCATGCCCCTTATGCGAATTGTAGCAAAAAGGCATCGCTATTCGGCGTGCGACCTAATAATTGTTTCATCATGGTGAAACCGTCTTCGGTCCCTCCCTTTTCTAAAATACACCGGCGATAATGAACTCCGATTTCGCGATTGAATATGTCGCCGCTGTTCTTAAATAGTTGGAACACTTCGGCCGCATAAACTTCGCTCCACAAATATCCGTAATATCCGCTTTCATATCCACCCATCAAATGACCGAAATTTGCCGCCATACAACCATCACAATGAATCAGCGGGCTCATTTTGTCCTGTATTTCATTATACGTCAAAATCGCGTCGCGATAATCGACAGACGCGTGCAGTTCCATATCGTAGAGCGCAAATTGCAATTGTCGAATATAATGGAGACCGTTAAATAATTGCTTATTGTCCTTCAATTTCGTCATGATGGATTCCGGCATAACTTCGCCCGTCTCATAATGACTGCTAATACGAGTCAAGAAATCGGATTCATAACACCAATTTTCCAAGGCTTGACTTGGACATTCGACAAAATCCTGTTCCACCGCGGTTCCACTAAACATGGAAAATCTGTTCTTCGACAACAATTGATGAAAAATATGACCCAATTCATGAAAAAAGGTCTCAACTTCGCCAAAAGTAAGCAGACTCGGCTTCTCCTTTGTTGCTTGTGTAAAATTGCACACCATGGCCGAAACTGGCGTACTGCGTACTCCATTCGTAATATAGGCCTGTTTTAGTGTAAATGCCGCCGCGTGACCATACTTACCGTCGCGTGGATACAAATCCACATAGAAATGTCCAATCAATTCGTCCGACTCTCCTTCGACATTGTTATACACGCCAAAACATTTCACGGATTCGTGCCATGACTGTTTTTCAGACAACGCACACTCCTCAATACGTAATTGAAAAATCGTCTCGAATGTTCCAAGCAAATTCGGTAGCAATTTTTCTAATGGGAAATACTTTTGCACCTCCTTCTGGTCCAATTGCAACGCCTCCTTCTTGTACAAATTGGTGTAATACGACAGATTCCACGACTCCATTTCAGTCTTGTTAAAATGCGCAGCCAGCTGATGTACGTCTTGGTGCGAGCGCTCGCGCATTTTTTCGACTAAACTGTTCAGAAACTCGCGAACTTGGACCGAGTTTTCCGCCATTCTACGATAGGATAATTTGTAATCTGCATAACATGAATGTCCCAATAGACCCACCTTTTCCATGCGAAGGTCCAATGCCTTTTGCAAGAGTTCGTGATTCTTAAATGGTTCCTTTCCGCGCAATCCAAATAGTTGGCTCAGTGATTTGCGGGTGGATTCGACATCACAATACGGCATGATTTTGTTAATATGGTCGTACTTGGTGGTTAATTTGTAGTTCCCTTCTTCATTTTTCTCTAAAGTGTCGAGAAAGTCGGCATCGACGCCGACCAATTCTTCCGCGGAAAAATACATACAGTCCTTCACTTCGCTTAAATTCGCACTGTATTGAATTGATAATTCCGACAATTGTGTATTCAAGGACTCCAATTGTTTTCGAATGGGTTCGTCTAAATGAATTCCATTGTGTTTGTAACTTCGCATGGTTCTTTCTAAATAAAGCGCCTCTTCCCCTTCCAATTTATCGCGAAAAGCATCATAAAATCGCGATATCGCGATATATACATTGGTATCCATTGCCCATTTGTTGGAAAATTCAGAGAGGAGTTTGGAAGCCTCAACGGATGCATTTCGCACATCCTCGTCCGGATGAACATATTGCATAAATTCGCAACATTCTTGTTCTAAATCCCATAGTTCGGTTTGTTCAAAAAATTCGAAGAACTCGTCTTTCGTTGAAAAATGTTTCCCACACAATTCGCGATACCATTGTTCGTAACGGTCTAAATTGCGCTTGACTCCATTTTCGATTTCGGATGGGTCCGATGGAAAGACGATATTCGACGGCAAACTCATTGTGTAGTATAATACAACGAGTTTGTCTAAATTCATTTCATTAACATATTTACAAAGTGGGGGTTTTGGTCTTCCGCCCGTTTCATATATTATTGGGGGCGCGACTGATTCATAAATAATTGAACCAACGTTTTCGATATTTCATTACTCGCGACTCGGGGTAAAATCATGCAGTAATCGTCCAATGCAATGATATCCAGTGTATCACATATATTGATGACCGGTTTCGCCAAGGTTGTATGTGTATTGTAAAGATTGCGGAACGGATGTTTTGTAGTTCCGTGTGAGGACGCGACATCAACCCATATGCGCGAACGATAACTCCCGCGCGTGGTTGATATACATTCCGTTGAAAACCAGGGCTCGTCGCGGTCATTTTCCTGAGAATTACAATAAAATAGAATGTCGAATATTGTGCATGTAGTTTTGTCCGTAACATGAACATATTTTAATGCGAATTCATTCAACATCGATGTAACACCGATGCCGCATTCTGACGTACTTCCTATAATTCCGATAGAGACACTTGGCCATGTACAAAGATCGAACATTTGGGATAGTTGAATCTTGAAATCGTTTTTCGTTTCCCATTGTCCAAGATTCTCTAAAGACTCATTACCCATATTTTTCACGAAAAATTGCGACAACCCCAATCCACATGCGACATATCCTGCAAGGTGGGAACATGGTTCGGAGGTCGGCATGTCGGATACGTACATATGAGGATATTCCTCATGGACTCGGCTAATGGTTGGGTCTTGTTCGTATGATTTCGACCAACTAACAGCCAAACATTGTGACGGAGATATCATAGGGATGTTTGTTAAAATGCCGCTCTTTTCCACATATTCACCGTCCTCGTAAATGCGATTATCAGATGGTTCTATAAAAACACATATCCCATGACGTGTTAAAATATACACATCGTCGGGGGTAATTGGCGCAATGTGTATTTTGTCCGGATAATCATTTTTACATAAATATAGATATTTCCAATGCATGTGTGCGAACGATATATATAATATTGCCTCTATTGCAAACGGCAATATTATAATTCACCTCCCACTAAAATGTGGTCTAGGATTTAGAGACCCCCGGGGAATCCGACCAAATTGGCGCCAATACCGAACCCCGCACCACCGCGAGCGGATGTGGCCATGGAAGGAACAAATACATCCAGCACACTGAACGTGGCGGCTGCGGTCAGAGCAATAATTATCACCTCCTCCAACTTGAGGGAGTGCTTGGGAATGGCGTAGGCCGCTATGGCCACCATTAGACCCTCCACCAAATACTTAATGGCGCGCTTTACGAGTTCACTAAAATCAAACATATTGTTGGTTCTTGATTATAATATACAATGCGAAAAAAAACACGTCCGACATATTACTAAAAACATAGTTTGTGTAGAAAAATACTTAAACATTTTGAAGGAAGAATGAATATTAGTTTTGCTAAATGGCGTCCTTTGATCGTAAAACTTTGGCGAATGGAACTGCGAATCCGCGATATGTAGATGTGTTGGACGAAGATCCCTCTGTTGCTGGACAAAAGTTTTCATGCATGTCGTTTTTATCGCCAGACAAGATTTTGGAAAAGCGAGAAACCTATTTGTTTGACCAATTTGTGCAACAATGGGATTTCGCGAAATCTATGGCTAAATTCACGGATTTTATTCATTTTATTTCGTACAAGTACAATTTAAAGGTGGATACCGTAATTGCGGATTTCAATGATTTTTGCAAGGAGGAGGACGAGCGCCTAAAGGCGGCCTCGGTTTCTGACGATTTCCAGAATTTTTTGGATAAGAATGAAGAACGTCTAAATGAGCGGTTTCAACGTGATCATGCGTTTCAAACGTCGATTCGCGGTTTGAAGAATCGTGGTAATTTTGCGACCCAAGAAGAGGCCGAAATGCATTGCAAGAAGCTACGCGAGAAGGATCCAAATCACGATATTTTTGTCGCACCCGTCGGTGTTTGGCTTCCATGGGATCCCAATGCATACAAGACCGGACGCGTGGAATTTATGGAGGAGGAGCTGAACAAATTATATCAGGAGAAGATGAAGAATGAGACCAAGGCAAAGGATGAATTCGATAAGCGCGTAAAGGATACGAAGCAAAAGGCAATTGCCGATAATATCAAGAAGGCGGAACAATCCGGCAATGTATTAACACAGACATTGAATGAGGATGGTGAATTGGTCGGTGTGCGCGATATTGTGGATTTTGCAAGTCGTGAAGTGGCGAGTGACGCCGGTAAGGATGCGCATGAAAAGACTGTTGTTGCGAATGCGAAATCTGGAGGTGCCGCTGATATTCGCAGCGAGTTTTTCGCATCGGAAAAGGCATAATTTATAGTGCGTAGATTAGCCCCGAATGTAGTTCGTATCGGGGGTGCATGTGTCTAAAATGAATATGGATATATATTCATTTTAGGTATGAAAAATGAATTGTATTAAAATATTATAGGATTTATTTTAGTCTGTGTAATAATATATAAATGGCTAACCGCGCATTTGCACAGGCGAGCGTAGCTGTTGGTCCGACTGGACCACGCGGTCGAAATGGGAATATGGGGCCGACCGGTGAAGTGGGGCCGACCGGTGAAGTGGGGGCGATCGGTCGGATTGGACCGACTGGGCCGGTTGGTAATTTTGGCGGCGCTACGTTCGAGTATTATTTCGATAATGTGAATACGAAAGCGTCTGACCCAGGTACGGGGTATTTGCGCGTGAATAACAATATACATGATTTGGCTACGAAATTATATATTGATAGCGAAAATGTGAATCGCACAAATATTGATACATTTATACAAAGTCTTCAAATGGTGTCTTCGACAAATAAAGGATATGTTCAAATCAGCAACAAATTTGATAGTTCGTCCTTTTTACTTTTTCAAATAAAGACAATTGAACAAAAAGATAGTTGGTGGGCAATGGATGTTATTGGAAATGTAGCATCTGAAGCCTCGCCGTTTAATCATATGGATATTATTTTAATCAGTTTCGTAGCAAATGGGGATAAAGGAGATAATGGAGGCAATGGCGATAAGGGAGAGAAAGGAGATAGGGGGGATAATGGAGGCAATGGCGATAAGGGAGAGAAGGGCTATACCGGAGAGAAGGGCGACAGAGGTGATAACGGAGGCAAGGGAGAGAAGGGCGACAGGGGTGATAATGGAGGCAAGGGAGACACTGGA
>Ga0214919_10004322_pt1 | contig 20854 bp, 17 predicted proteins | sample LL1503_MetaG_FD_177994 | JGI IMG/M metagenome (GOLD analysis project Ga0214919, IMG submission 177994) | Freshwater microbial communities from Lake Lanier, Atlanta, Georgia, United States - LL-1503 | ecosystem: Environmental > Aquatic > Freshwater > Lake | place: USA: Georgia | collected... | reverse complement strand
ATTCTTAAAACGCGCCAAGCAGTACCATAATCCTTGGTTTTTTTGATGAAAATATCACTGCATGATGCAATGGCTTGATCAAATTGTGCGGAAGTTTGACTCATGAAAATTGACCTAATTACTATGTTAGTTAATATCTTTGAACAGTTGCAAGATAATCAATAACCACTTTATAATAAAACTATGTTCATAAATGTCGCTCAAAACGGGAAATGGGAATTAAATAGTCCTCAAATCATGGGGATTATTAATGTGACCCAGGATAGTTTTTATGAAAATAGCAGAGCCAAGTCCATGGCGGACTTTTTGGCAAAAGCGGCCCAGATGATTTCGGAGGGGGCAAATATTTTAGACATAGGCGCACAAAGTACCCGACCTGGTGCTGAAATTATTAACACGGACGCAGAACTCACTAATTTAATCCCTTATTTAGAAGCACTTAAAAATACATACCCCACACAATTAATATCTGTAGATACTTTTAATCCAATTGTGGCTGAAAAAGCACTAATGGCTGGTGCACATATCATTAATGATATAAGTGGTGGAAGTTTTGACAATACAATTTTAGAAGTGGTTTCTAAATACAATGCAGGTTATATTGCTATGCATATTACGGGGAACCAGATGACAATGCATCAAATTGAAGAAAGAACAGATGTTATAGCTGCGATTATTGATGATATGGAAAAGAAAAAAGATTTGCTTGCCTCTTTTGGTATTCATAACTGGGTCATTGATCCAGGGTTTGGATTTGGGAAAACAACGCAAGAAAATTTTGATATCGTTAAAAGATTACAGGAACTAAAAGTTATCAACCTGCCTATTTTACTTGGAGTTTCTAGAAAGTCTAGTATTTATAAAACATTGGGCATTGGGCCAGAAGATGCCTTGAATGGCACTACGGTTTTACATACTTTAGGATTATTGAATGGTGCTTCTATTTTAAGAGTCCACGATGTAAAAGAAGCAAAACAAATAATTCAATTACTACCCTACCTACAATAAAAAACTCCCTCCCAAAATGGGAAGGAGTTTGATTTCTATATTTAGAAACGAAATTATTTTTTTGCGCCTACTGGAGAAGGAGGTGCAGATAATGATTTAGAAGTCACATCTACAATTTCAATATCAAAAGCTAAATTTTCATACGCTTTAATTTGACCATTAGGCTGAGGGCCATAAGCCAACATTGCAGGAATGTATAAACTTCCTTTTCCACCTTTACCAAAATATTGTAATCCAATATCCCAACCTTGAATCACAGAATTTGTTGCAATTTTAACGTCAAAAGGTTTTGAAGCTGAATCTTTAGGATTAATGTTTGTATCAAAAGTCTCTCCTTTAAAGTTATAGCCTTTATAATAAACACTAGCAATTTTAGTAGTGTCTACTTTATTATTTACATCACCTGCTTCTTTTACTACAACGAATACGCCATCTGGTGATTGAACTGCATTGATTTTATTTTTTGCTAAGTATGCTTTTATGGCATTAATTTCTCTGTTTTTTTCAGCAGCCATTTCTTTTTTGTAATCTTCATCCACTTTTGAAACATCAGCAAAAACGTCTAAAATTTCAGCTTTACCTAAAATGATATCTTTTGCTTTAAACACTTCATTTACTTGAACAGCACCCATTTTCACTAAAGTATCAATGCTTAAAGAGAATTCAACCTTATCTCCTTTTTTACATTTTGTAATAATTTCAGTAAAAGTATATTTACCTAATCTTGTAGTATCAATTGGGAAATAAACGGGTATTACTCCATAAGTACTACTTAAAACAGTGTCTTTAGATTTTAACTTGTACTCAATATTTAATTTTACATATTGCCCTTGTGCCAATGGCTTTGAATTACCACTACCGTGTGTAATTTTGTAAAGCATTCCTGAAGGGGCTTTTTCATATTGATTACAACTTGCAAACAATACAATAGCAGCTACTAACTTTAAAGTTGATTTTATCATTTTTAATTTAATTGTGTTAATTGTGATTTATAGTTTTCTATTATGGTTTTAAAATCGTTTAATGTTTCATCCACTGATTTTGAAGATCTTCCTCCAGCAGCATTTGCATGTCCGCCACCTTCAAAATGAGTTCTTGCAAATATATTAACATCAAAGTTACCTTTGCTTCTAAAACTCCACTTTCTTTCTTCTTCTCTATCAATGACAATGGCAGCAAATTTAATGCCTTCAATTGATAATAAATAATTTACAAGACCTTCGGTATCCCCTGTTTTTAACTCAAATTTGTAAATATCTGTTTTAGGGATGGCCATGATTGCCGTTTTAAATTCTGGCAGAACGGTCATCCTGTTTAAAAACGCATTTCCCATGAATTTTAAGCGTCCTTCTGTTGAATTATCATAGATATTTTCATGAATTTTAGCGTGTTGTAAGCCCAATTCTTTCAAATGGGCAACAATTTTATGAACCGACGCAGTTGTTGAAGGGAAACGAAATGATCCAGTATCTGTCATTAAACCAGTATACAAACAAGTAGCTATATCTAAATTGATTAAATTACTATGGCCGGATTGAACAATAAAATCATACACCATCTCACAGGTAGAACTCATTTTTACATCACTAATTCCATATGCAAATGACAGAGTATCAGGTTGTTGGTGATGGTCAATTAATATTTTTAAAGCCTTTGAATCTCTGATGATTGGCTCTAAATGCTTTGTACGATGTAGGATATTAAAATCCAAACAAAATACGTAATCAGCATTCGCTACAATTTGACTTGCTTCATTCTTATTTGCTTCAAAATCAATCACTTGATCAACGCCAGGCATCCAATCTAAAAACTGTGCCCAATTAGTCGGTGAAATCACGGTAACCTCATGACCCAGTTGTTTCAAAAAGTGATACAAACCAAGCGTAGAACCCATTGCATCCCCATCTGGTTTTTGATGTGCAGTGATAACAGCCTTAAAAGGTTGATTCAGCATTGGGTAAAATTGTTCAATTGCTTGCATAAGTGGACAAATTTAACATAAATCAGATGTTTTTCAGTAAATTTGCGCCTCCAATTAAAAACTTTCAACAAAATATATATGAGTAACAGCACATTTACAATGATTAAACCTGATGCTACATCAAAAGGGTACACAGGGGCAATTTTAGATCAAATTATCAAAGCCGGCTTCAAGGTTAAGGCAATGAAATGGACAAATTTGACGCCAGCACAAGCTGGTCAATTTTATGAGATTCACAAAGAGCGTCCTTTTTATGGTGAATTAGTTGATTTTATGAGCAGTGGCCCAATTGTAGCAGCAATTCTTGAAAAAGAAAATGCAGTCGCTGATTTTAGAACCTTAATTGGCGCAACTAACCCAGCACAAGCCGCGGAAGGTACAATTCGTAAGAATTTTGCGGCATCTATAGGCGAAAACGCAGTTCACGGAAGTGATAGTGATGAAAACGCACAAATTGAGGGCAATTTCTTCTTTTCTAAATTAGAAAGATTTTAATCCAACTTTAAATATTGTATTTACGAAAAGCACCTCTATTGGGGTGCTTTTATTTTTTAGCCCCCCTGGTTTTTGGCTTGCCGTATTTTTTTTGCATCACTTCTTTGTGATTTTTACGTTTATTGACTTTGCTATTTTTTGCAGATTTTTCATGAAACGCAGGGCCAGATTCTTCTTTCTTTGGAACCTTGGTTTGTATGATCTTCATTCTAATCTTAGGCTTTTCATCTTCAGTTAAAATAGTTGAAATTTCAAGTTCCTCGGGTAATGCCAACATTGGTATGTCTTGTTTCATTAGGGTTTCAATTCCCTTTTGTAAAGCCTTTTCTTTTTCTGTAATAAATGTTATCGCTATACCTTTTTTATCTGCACGACCAGTTCGACCAATACGATGTATATAATTTTCAGGTACATCAGGCGTGTCAAAATTAATTACATGGGTAACTTCTGCCACATCAATACCCCTTGCCATTACATCAGTCGCAATGATATATTTAAATACCCCAGCTTTAAATTGTTTGACAGTATTGAAACGATAATTTTGATCTTTATTCGAATGGATCACCCCTACTATTTCAGGAAACTTTATTTCAAGTTGTTCAAATAGTTGATCAGCCAATGCCTTTGTGGCTGCAAATATTAATACTTTAGTCATTGCCTCATTCGTTGACAATAACAAGTTTAATAAATTAACTTTCGTATTAAAATTAGGAACATGATAAGCGGATTGAATAATATTATCTAAAGGTGTACCTGTAGGAGCCGCCTCCACAGTGATGGGTGCATTAAAATAGTCATGCATTAATTTTTCAACATCTTCAGTTATTGTTGCAGAGAAAAGTAAGTTTTGTCTTTTCTTTGGTAATAGTTCTAAAATATTGGTGATCTGTTTTCTAAATCCCAAATTCAACATCTCATCCATTTCATCAATAACTAACTTTTTAATCATTTTAGTTTTAAATGCACCATTCATGATTAAATCAAACAATCTTCCTGGGGTAGCTACTAATACATCCACTCCTTTTTCAACTTCTATTTGTTGTGTATTTATATTAACGCCTCCAAAAACACCCACTGTAATTACACTCATATAAGTCGTTAATTTTTTAACCGACTCTACTACTTGTACCACTAATTCACGGGTTGGAACGATGATTAAAATTTGGGGATCTTTGTTTTTGTCATATTTCCATTGTCTTAAACAAGGAAGTAAGTAGCCGAATGTTTTACCTGTTCCAGTTTGCGCAATACCACAAACATCCGCCCCAGACATCACTATTGGAAACACGCGATGTTGAATGGTCGTAGGGGTTGAAAAGCCCGCATCTTCTAATGATCTTAATAAAGGGGTATTTAGGTTTAAATCTTGAAATGTCATAGCGCTTAAATGTGACACGAAGGTAGTTTATTAAAAGCGCTTAAGTGATTAAATAATTGGTTATTTGATAGGTAAAAATACCCAAATTGCTAAAATTCAATATTTTATAAATATTTCGCTGAAGTGCTATATGATTGCTTTAAAAAAATTATATTTAAATATTGGAAACATCACTGAAATGAAAATATATAAATTAAAAAGTATAAAATGAAGAACACAAAAACTTGGAATAACATGTTTACCACATTAAAAAAAAGTGCAACACTATTATTTATTTTATTGCAGAGCACTGTTTTATTTAGTCAAAACGATGACAATATTAATAGCAGGGATATCTTATACCTTACTTCTGGTGGAAAACTCATTCCACAACAAGCAATTATGGATATCAGGCACTATACCATTGCATTAGAAGTAGATATGGTAAAAAAGTCAATCATTGGCTCCACAGAAGTTAGTTTAAACCTGTCCAAAAAAACAGATACCCTATTACTCGACTTAATTCATTTATACGCAGTTACAAAAGTAAAGGTGAATAATAAGCCAGCCTCCTTTTATCAACACGATGATAAAATATTTATTACCAACACCACAGGTTTTGAAATAGGCAATCAAAAAATATTGGTAGAATACAATGGCATTCCTCCAGTTGCTATTAAACCCCCTTGGGATGGTGGATTTACATGGGCAAAAGATACAAATGGCAATGATTGGATGTCCATTAATATACAAGGCGAAGGTGGAAAAATGTATTACCCATGTAAAGATCATCCAAGTGATGAACCTAATGAAGGGGCTGATTTAAAAATTACCATTCCTTCAAATTTAATGGTGGCAGGCCCTGGATTATTAATGGGCGTATCTACAAAAAAGAACAAATCTACATACCATTGGAAAACCAATTACACCATTAGTAATTATTGCATTTTATTCAATATTGGAAAATACAAAGTGATTAAAGATGAATACACTACAGTTTTAGGAAATAAAGTGCCTATTGAATTTTATGTATTAGAAGTAGACACCATGCATGCAAAAAAAGTGATTGAAACAAGAAAAAGAGATAGTAAAATATTAGAGAAATATTTTGGTGAATACCCTTGGGCAAAAGAAAAGATGGGCATTGCAGAAGTACCTAATTCAGGAATGGAACATCAAACCATGATTACCTTTGATAATAAGTTTAGTTATAAAACTATTAATGGACAAGAATACTCCGCAAATTTATTACACGAATTTGCACATGAGTGGTGGGCAAATAAAGTTACCAATAAGGACTGGGGGCATATGTGGATACAAGAAGGTATTGGAACCTATGCGGAAGCATTAACCATGTTAGAAATTGGTGGCGAGGCTGCCTATGATGAAATCATTGCCGGACATCGTAAAAATTCAAGAAACAGAATGCCGATTGTTCCAGCAGTGGATGAAGCAACCGAGGAGCAAGTATATTCCGGAGGAGATATTTATGGTAAGGGTTCCTTTTTTATGCATAGTTTACGCTACGTCATTGGAGATGAACTTTTTTTTCCAACATTAAAAAAGTTAGCGACAGATACAAAATATACTTATGACAATTTTGTGACCACAACAGATGTTGAAGAATTATTTAGTAATGCATCCCACAAAAATTTAAAACCATTTTTTGATTTTTATTTAAGGACAACCAAAGTTTTAGATATTACCATTAAGGAAGTGGGATTTCACAAATTCCAAATTAAAGTCAATAATTTTTTCATGGATTTGCCTTTTGATATTTTGGCCAATGGCAAAACTACTAGAACAATTATTCCAAGTGAGGGTATTATAGTGAATAGTGCCACGCCTCCTCAGGTGGATGCAAAAGGTAATTACTTGAAAAAAATAACAATACAATAATGAATATGCTACCTAAATATTTTTTCAATTTCATTTTATATACCCTACCCTTATTTGCCTGGGCTGACCAATACCCTATTAATAAAAATATAGACATTAAACACTATAGTTTTCAATTGCGCTTAAATGACAGCAATGATGAAATTATTGGAACTACCCATGTTACAGTTAATTTTAAGCAAGCAGGCATGCAAAATTTTCGTTTAGACTTAATCAATAAATCAACGGAAAGGAAAGACAAAGGAATGGTGGTAGATGGTGTTAGTATTGCTAATACAACAGTGAATTACACACATGAAAATGATGCATTGATCATAAGTTTACCTAAAAATTCAGTTGCCAATGAAACCATCATTTTTACTATTAAATACCATGGCATCCCTTTTGATGGATTAAGAATTGGTGCAACTAAATTTGGAGATCGTAGTTTTTTTAATGAGAACTGGCCAAATCGTGGCAGACATTGGTTACCAATTGTAGACCATCCGAATGATAAAGCCACTTCAGAATTTATTGTAACCGCTCCGGCCCATTATAAAGTAGTTTCAAATGGCTTATTGTTAGAAGAGTCCGATTTAGCAAATAATACAAAGCTTACGCATTGGAAGCAATTTGTTCCAGTTTCTTCCTGGTTATTTGTATTAGGTGTAGCTGATTTTGCTGTTAAATATGTGGATGATTTTAATGGCAAATCCATTCAAACTTGGGTGTATGCTAAAAATAGAGAAGCAGGCTTTTTTGATTTTGACGAACCTACTAAAAAGGTATTAGCCTATTATAGTAATTATGTAGGCCCATACGCTTATGAAAAATTAGCCAATATTCAAACACCGAGTGTTAATGGGGGCATGGAAACTTCTTCTGCCATTTTTTATGGCGAGGATCTAGTAAATGGCAAGCGGGATGAACGTACAAGAAATATAGTTATTCATGAGATTGCACATCAATGGTTTGGCAATGCAGTTACAGAAACCACCTGGGATGACGCATGGTTAAGTGAAGGATTTGCCACCTTCTTTACTTTATTATTTATCGAAAATGAATACGGTAAGGAGGAATACAACAAAGGGATAATAAAGGCAAAAAAATCAGTAATGGACATGACTGTTAAAATGCCCAACTTTAGTATTGTAGCTCCTAGAACAGCTGAAAAAGAAGCTGTCACCACAGGTTTAACCTACCAAAAGGGCGCTTGGTTTTTACATATGTTGAGAGATAAAATGGGAGAACAAAATTTCAAAAACGGAATTCAAGCTTATTATAAAAAGTTTTACAATGCCAATGCGACCACGGATGACTTTCGGATTGAAATGGAAAAGGCATCAGGCAAGGATTTAAAAATATTCTTTAAACAATGGTTGTACCAGCCAGTGAATCCTAAGATTGATGCAATTTGGAGTTACGATCCTATCAATCACAAAATCAATATAAATTTAACGCAAACACAATTGACCGATTTTAATTTTGATTTACCTATTGAGATTGGCTACTACACCAAAGACAGTAAAACTCCTATATTATTAAAAATGAATTTGAAAAACAAGCAAGTAAGTCAATCATTTAATACAAAGGGGGTACCTGAAAAATTAGAAATAGATCCGAGAAATGTTTTACTCAGCTCAAATACAATTACAAGAAATTAACAAAATAAAAATTATTGATAGTTGAATGTTTTCAATTATTTAAAAACAATATGCTAAAAAAATTCATACTATATTTTCTACTGCTTTTTAATATGTTGCAATTAAATGCACAGCATACAAAAAGACCGAATATTATTTTATTCTTAATTGATGATATGGGATGGATGGATAGCTCAGTTCCATTTGGCGACAGTGTTGGATTATTAAATAAACAATTCAAAACACCGAATCTTACATTATTAGCAAAACAAGGCGTTAAATTCACAAACGCTTATGCTAATTCAGTTTGCACTCCTACCCGTACAAGTATTTTAACAGGAATGAATGTAACAAATCATGGTGTTACTAATTGGACATCTCCAGTAAAAAATAATACGACAGATGCAAAAGACACTCAGTTGAATCCTGCGCCATGGAAAATAAATGGAGTTGATATAAACAGGATTACGACCTACCCGCAATTATTAAAACAAGCAGGATATTATACAATACATGTTGGAAAAGCACATTGGGGATCAGCAGGCACTCCGATGTCAAACCCATTGAATGTTGGATTTATGGTAAACATAGCAGGACATGCTGCAGGACATCCACAAAGCTACTATGGGAAAGATAATTATGGTAATATCCCTGGGAAATCAACCTATCAGGCGGTACCTGACTTAATAAATTATCATGGATCTGATACTAATTTAACTGAAGCACTTACATTAGAAGCTATAAAAAGTATAGAAGAACCTATTCGATTAAAAATGCCATTTTATTTAAACATGGCGCATTATGCTGTTCATGTTCCTATCCAACCTGATGTTCGTTTTTATCAATCCTATTTAGATGAAGGTTTAGATACTGCAAATGCAAAATATGCAAGTATGGTTGCTTCCATGGATAAAAGCTTAGGTGATATCATGCAATATCTTTCAGCAAAAAATATTGCAAATAATACCATCATTATTTTTATGAGCGACAATGGTGGCCTAAGCTTATCTGGCGCAAGAGGAAATGAAGCGCATGTTCAAAATTTACCTTTACGCGCAGGAAAGGGCTCATTGTATGAAGGTGGTATTCGAGTTCCAATGATTGTAAAATGGCCTGGATTCGCAAAAGCAAATACATCCATTAAACAATATGTTATTGCAGAAGATTTTTTCCCCTCTATCCTTGAAATGGCAGGAGTTGCTTCTATTAAAACAATTCAAAATGTGGATGGAAAAAGTTTTGTTCCCCTAATTAAGAATAATAAAATTACAGATACGAGTCGTGTTTTAGTATGGCATTACCCAAATAAGTGGATTGAGGGTGACGGGCCAGCAATTAATTACAAATCAGCCATTAGACAAGGAAGTTGGAAATTAATTTATGATTTAAGAAACGGCCATAAAGAATTATACAATTTATCAAATGATATTGGTGAACATATTGACCTATCAATGCAACAACCAGCAAAAACCAAACAATTAACTACCCAACTTAAGGAGATATTGGAAAAAAATAACGCCCCAATGCCTAGTTATAAGAGTAATTCAAAAAAGGTGGAAATATTAATTGATTAATTAACTTTGTCCTTATAAAAGTAAGCATGCCAAAAAAAGACTATCATGGTTTAATTGGATCCATAATCACTGTACTCTTTTTAATGGTACATTTTGTTTCTGATTTTGGTGGCGCTGATGTTATGGGTGCACAATGGTTGTATACAAGCACTCTTGATCTAACCGTTTTAGTATATATATTTATAAATAGAACTATTTACAAAGAAGCTATAGCGGCTATTTTTAATTACAAATTCACCCTCCTATTTTCATTTTTAGTTTTGTGGGCGATAGGTTCCTATTTTTATGCAATTAATCCTACTGAAACCATAGTTACACTTGCAAGATTAATTTCGACGTATTTGATATTCATTCAGGTTTCTATTTTGTTCTATAATAAAGACCTGAAATATATTTTCAATATTGTTTCATTTGCCATTGCCTTTTTATTGCTATGGGATTCCTTTTATATTTTAAAAGGTTTTTCTAGAAATATAGAAACCATGGATTTAGATGCCAATATTGTAAGCTTAAGTGGCAATCATGGCAATAAGAATGTCATGGCCGCAAGCTTACTCATCAAATTTCCATTTGTCTTGTGGTTAGTTCTCAATAACAAATCATTGATTAAAATAATCAATATTGGAATTTTGTTTTTTGGCGTGGTTGCTTTATTTATTATGAATACAAGATCTACTTATGTAGGATTAGGTATTATATTTTTGATTTATGCTATTTCCACTTCGATCTTTGTTGGTATTACAAATAAGTCAAAAGCAGCCATACAAGTAGCCTATTTTTTAGGCCCAATTATAGTAGGATTTTTTGTTGCGAATTTACTTTTAGCCAATGCAGTTGAATTGCAAGGGTATCAAGGGGGTTATGGTACTGTTACAAAAAGAGCAGGCGATATTACCATTCAAAGTGAACAAGGCAGCCGTATTCATTTGTGGAAAGGCGCCATTGATTATGCAACCAAACACCCATTGGTTGGTGCTGGTTATGGAAATTGGAAACTAGCTTCTATACCTTACGAAAAAGAATTTACGAATGATTTATTTGTTCCTTATCATTGCCACAATGATTTTATTGAAATGTTTGCCGATTTAGGTATTATTGGTGGTATTGCCTTTGGTTTGATGTTTTTACTAGTGCCTATTTTTACCATTAAAATTTGGCGTAAAAAAGAATTCAAACCCTATCAGCTAACTGCAACTATTTCATTTATGGCGGTTACCTGTTATGCCGTGGATGCATTTTTAAATTTTCCCGCCGAACGTACTGCCATGCAAACCATGTTGGCTGTTTCAGCAGCATTAGTTTTTTTACCCATCAGTCATATTGATAAAACAAAAACAACGAATGGCAGTAGTAAAAATTTAGTTGCGATACTCTTTTTTTTAATTTCTCTTATATTAATTATACCATCTATTTATGTTGCAAAACAAACTTTTGATTCTTTAAAAATACAGAAGTATGTAATGGGCGAAATAGATGCTGATCCTAAAATGGCATTGGATGAGGTAAAAGCTTCTTTTCCCGCTATTCCAAATTTATCAACCTCTACCCTGCCTATTAAAGGATTAATTGCCCGATATGAATTTAGAGATAAGCATTATGAAGAAGCCTTGCGATTATTAAATGAAAGTGAAAACGACAATCCTTATTTACACTACAATGATTTTATAAGAACTGCTATTTATGCAGACAAACAAAAATTTGATAGTGTTGCTATTTATGCAAAAAAAGCTTTTTATAATTGGCCAAGAGCAACCAGCTATTATAAGAATATTATGTTTAGTTCTGCAAAGAATAAAGATTCTATCGAAGTTAAAAAAGCATACAAGGAATATAATAAATATCGTCCTGGAGCAGAAGCCAATGCGCAATACTTACTTGCCATGTATGAAGTAAAAGGAAGTGCTGATAAAAACATGATCACTTTACTTGATTCAACCAATGCGAAATTTCCCAATGACAGTGCAATTTTAGCAAGAGTGAATACCATTTTTTCAAGCAATAAAACGGGCGTTCAAAGTACAGATGTTATAACAAATTTATTAAACAACGGTAAAGCTGCATTCATAAAACGTCAATATATTAAAGCTGCTCAGTTTTATTTACAAGCAGCACAATTGGATCCTGCGAACTATACACATTACGAGAACGCAGGTATTAGTTATTATTCCGGCGGTGATTTTGTAAAAGCAATTCCTAATTTTGAAAAAGCGGTACAATTCTCAAATGCAAATTCAGGAAAGTCGGAATTTTTTATGGCGATGAGCTATATATCATTAGGGAAAAGGGATCTAATTTGTACGCCATTGAATACGGCAAAGCGGAAAGGATACCCTGGGGTGGATAGTTATTTGAGTCAATACTGCAAATAAACGACGGATTACCTCACTTCGTTTGGTGATCCTGTATTACCCTTTGGATTGCCGTCGTTTCACTCCGGCATCCTGTATTCTCCTTCGGATTACCTCACTGCGTTCGGTGATCCTGTATTACCCTTTGGATTGCCGTCGTTTCACTCCGGCATCCTGTATTCTCCTTCGGATTACCTCACTGCGTTCGGTGATCCTGTATTCTCCTTTTTGCAAAAGCCGGATTACCTCACTGCGTTCGGTGATCCTGTATTCTCCTTTTTGCAAAAGCCGGATTACCTCACTTCGTTCGGTGATCCTGTATTCTCCTTTTTGCAAAAGCATAATATATCAGCCCATTCGCTTCGCTCTGGGCTTTGAGTTGTTTCAATTTACTCAAAAATTCAAGCAAGCTTGATTTTCTCGCTCTTGAAACAACTCAGCCACAACTTCGTTGTGGCTGATATACCTTTTTTGGTCGGGTGAACAGGATTTGAACCTGCGACCACACGCCCCCCAGACGTGTACGCTACCGGACTGCGCTACCACCCGATTTTTGAAAGCAACTCCTATAAAGTATTAGTCGACAATCTAAATACACCTAAAATGGCCTATTTGACTGATTTTGAAGCTAAAATCTCAGGAATTCGGGTGTAAATATAACCCTAAATAGAAAAATCAAGGTATATTGCATTAAAATTTTACAGACCCGATGACAATTCTTCTAAGTCAAGTTAAAATTGCAGATACGAGGTCGCCTTTTAATGGGTTGGTTAAGGATATTTTAATAAAAGACCAACAAATTGTTTCCATTACTGATAATTATAAAGGTACGGCTGATAAAACCATCGATTTAAAAAACTCAGTAGTTTCTCCCGGATTTATAGATCCATTTGTTCACTTCTGTGATCCAGGCATGGAACATAGAGAAACTTTAACTACAGGAGCAAATGCAGCAATCAAAGGTGGTTTTACTACAGTTTTTGTAGTCCCTAACACAACACCTGTTATCGATAATAAATCACAGGTGACCTATGTGAAACAACATACTCAAGAATTACCGATTCATATTTTACCCATTGGTGCACTCTCTAAAAAAATTGAAGGAAAGGATTTAGCAGAAATGATTGACATGCATTCCAATGGTGCAGTTGCTTTTAGTGATGGTCAATATCCAGTACAGTCCACACTTTTATTTTTGAAAGCCTTACAATATGTAAAAGCTTTTGATGGTGTGGTTATACAAATGCCGATTGATAAAAGTTTGGGCAGCTTGGGTTTAATGAATGAAGGTATTTTATCAACGAAATTAGGCCTGCCAGGAATTCCTGCAATCGCTGAAGAATTAATTATCTCCAGAGATATCGAGTTGTTAAAGTATACCAATTCACAATTACACATTACTGGTGTAAGCACTGCAAAAGGAATTGCACTCATACGTAACGCTAAAAAAGAAGGTTTGAAAATTACATGCAGTGTAACCCCTTACCATTTATTCTTTACAGAGGAAGATTTAAAAGATTACAATACCTTATTAAAAGTATTCCCGCCGCTTAGAACTAAGAAAGATCAAGAAGCCTTATTCAAGGCGATAGAAGATGGCACCATTGATTGCATCAGCTCGCATCATATGCCGCAGGATTGGGATGCAAAAACAATTGAATTCGAAAATGCGAAAGCAGGTATTGCAAGTATTGAAACCAGCTTTGCTACTATTCAACATTTATTCCCTACTTTATCTGATAATAGAATTTCAGAATTATTCTCACTAAATGCAAGAAGCATATTTAAATTAGATAACGCAGGAATTACAGAAGGCGCCGTTGCTGATTTGACATTTTATAACAAAAAAGAAACTACCCTTTTATCTCAAAAAGATTCAAAGAGCAAATCAGCCAACTCTCCATTTTGGGATGTTAAATTAACTGGAAAAATTAAAGGCCTATTCAATAAAGGCCAATTATATTTGGCTTAATAATAAAATCACACAAACAAATAAAGATCATGGAAAATAAAGTAACTTCTCATATTGTCAAAGGCGCTATTTTAAGTGCATTTGGAATTTTAATCAGCATCATTGTAACCGTATTTAACTTATATGAAGTAAGTTGGATCAACTACATCAATTATGCAATTACTATTGGCGGTTTAATATATAGTTGCATCATGTATGCAAATGAAAATAACAACAACGTAACATTTGGCAATATTTTTGCACATGGATTTAAAACTACATCTGTCATCATTGTTATATCTGTGGTATATGTTGTTCTATCTTTAAAAGTATTATTCCCTGAGATGCCTGATAAAATATTAGAAATAGCTAGAAAGAAAATGGCAGAAAATCCTCAAATGACCGATGAAATGATTGAGCAAGGCCTTGGTATGACAAAGAAATTTTTATTACCATTCGCCATTGGTGGCGCCATCATTGGGAGTGCATTTATGGGTGTGATCGCTTCATTAATTGGTGCTGGTATTGCTAAGAAAAATCCAGTGGATCCATTTGCGGAACCTACTGCTTAAAATTATATATGCAAATAAGCGTTGTCATACCACTTTTTAACGAAGCCGATTCATTGCCTGAATTAATGGCATGGATACATCGTGTGATGCAATCCAATAATTTCAGCTATGAAGTGATTATGATTGATGACGGTAGCGATGATAATAGTTGGGGAACTATATCCAACCTACGAAATGAATATCCAAATTTGAAGGGCATTAAATTTCAAAGAAATTATGGAAAGTCTGCAGCATTAAATGAAGGTTTCAAAGCTGCACAAGGTGATATTGTAATAACTATGGATGCTGATTTACAAGATTCTCCTGAAGAAATTCCTGAATTTGTTGAAATGATTAATAAACAAGGGTATCATTTGGTGAGTGGTTGGAAAAAGAGAAGATATGATAACACTTTTACTAAAAATATTCCTTCCAAAATATACAATGCAGTTGCGCGTAAAAGTTCAGGCATTCAACTTCACGATTTTAATTGTGGTATAAAAGCATATCAATTAAAAGTGGTTAAAAGCATCGAGGTTTTTGGCGAGATGCATAGGTACATTCCTATCTTAGCTAAATGGGCAGGATTTAAAAAGATTGGCGAAAAGGTGGTGGTGCATCAGGCCCGTAAATATGGTACTACTAAATTTGGTTGGGAACGTTTTGTCAATGGCTTTTTAGATTTAATGACAATTCAATTTTTATCCAAATTTGGCAAAAAACCCATGCAATTTTTTGGGCTCATTGGCTCTTTATTTTTCATGATTGGTTTTATATCTTTTGGATTCATTGTCACAGGAAAATTTTTAGATCCTAATTATACTGTAACCAATAAACCTAGTTTTTATATCGCATTAACATCCATGATGGTGGGTATGCAATTATTTTTAGCTGGTTTTATTGGAGAATTAGTGAATCGAAATGCATCTGAAAGAAACGTCTATTTAATCGAAGACAAACAAGGATGGTAAACAAATTGGTCATAATTGGCCCAGCATGGCCTTTACGCGGTGGCCTTTCTGCTTTTGATGAAAAATTAGCTACCCAATTTACAGAAAAAGGTATACAGACACGCATTGATACTTTCTCCTTACAATACCCTTCCTTTTTATTTCCAGGGAAAAGTCAATATACGACCGATCCAAAACCAAATAATGTAAACATTGACGTTTGTATAAATTCAATTAATCCTTTCAATTGGATCAAAATTGGACTTAAACTATACCGTGAAAAACCAGACTTAATTATTGTCCGATTTTGGATCCCATTCCTAGCCCCTTGTTTGGGTACGATATTAAAAATTGCTAAATTAAATAAACACACCAAAGTCATTTCGATTATAGATAATATGATCCCACATGAAAAAAGAATGGGTGATCGTTTATTAACTAAATACTTCGTAAAAACAGTGGATGGATTTATCGCCATGAGTGAAAAAGTTAAAAATGATATAAAAACATTTTCACACAAACCAGTTTCTATTTCACCTCATCCCATTTTTAATCACTTCGGTGATCCAATAACAAAAATGGAAGCAAGGACGCAATTGGGATTACCACAACAAGATAAGATCATTTTATTTTTTGGTTATATACGTAAATACAAAGGCCTTGATTTATTAATTCAAGCAATGGCTGATGAAACAATTAAGAAATTAGGTATTCAATTAATGGTTGTGGGTGAATTTTACGAGGATGCAAGTGGCTATCATGATTTAGTTAAAACCCTTGGTTTACAAGATCAAATTAAATTTTATTCCAAATATATACCGGATGGGGAAGTGAAAAATTATGTTTGTAGCGCTGATTTTATCATACAACCCTACAAAAATGCGACCCAAAGTGGTGTCACTCCCCTAGCATATCATTTTGAAAAGCCAATGTTGGTGACCAATGTAGGTGGATTAGCCGATACGGTACCCAACTTAAAAACTGGAATTGTGGTTACACCTACTTCAGAAGCAATTGCTCAAGGTATCGAAACCTTATACGAAATGGGTGAAAATCACTTTAATCTCAATATTATTGAAGAAAAGAAAAAATATAGCTGGTCACAAATGACTGAAAAATTTTTAGCTTTGTACCAACAATTATAAATTCGGATTTTAAAGCAAATAACTGTATGCATCATCAAAAAATTTCATCCATTATTAATGAATCAATTAAAGTTAAACAAGCCCTCATGGGTGATATATACTTAATTGCACAAATTGATACAGTGGTTAAAGTAATCACCACAGCCTTTCAAAATGGCAATAGTGTTTACTTCGCAGGAAATGGAGGTAGCGCAGCTGATGCACAACATTTAGCTGCTGAATTTTCCGGACGTTTTTATAAGGACAGAAAAGCATTACCTTCTGAAGCATTGCATTGTAATACTTCCTATTTAACTGCGGTCGCAAATGATTATAGCTACGAAGTCATATATGCAAGATTAATAGAAGGCATTACTAAACCTGGGGATGTATTAGTAGGCATTAGCACTTCAGGAAATTCAGGAAATATTGTTAAAGCTTTTGAAATGGCTAAAACCAAGCAAGTAGTTACCATTGGATTTACAGGAGAAAAAGGTGGTAAGATGAAAGAAATTTCAGACTATTTAATCAATGTCCCCTCTAATGATACCCCACGAATTCAAGAGTCCCATATTTTAGTAGGACATATAATATGCGAATTAGTAGAAAGTAATATTTTTGGATAATTTCAAATTATAAACAAACAACCAGATTTTGTCATTTAACTTATCAGATATCAACCCCAATTGGACACTATTTCTAGATAGAGATGGTGTAATTAATGTTGAAAAGGACAATGACTATATTAAAACCTGGAATGAATTTGAGTTTTACAATGAAAGCATTGAAGCCTTACCCATTTTAGCCAACTTATTTAAAACCATCGTCATTGCCACCAATCAAAAGGGCGTTGGGCGTGGTATGATGACAGCGGCCGATTTGAATCAAATTCATGAGAATATGTTGCGAACTATTGAAACCATTGGAGGCAGAATAGATCATGTATTTTATTGTACCGATATTGAAAACGACTCCATTAATCGTAAGCCGCAACCAGGAATGGCCAAGCAAGCCAAAGAAATGTTTCCTTCCATTGATTTTAACACTTCAATTATGGTAGGTAACAGACCGAGCGATATGGCATTTGGTCGTAATGCAGGCTTACATACTGTTTTCTTAGCCACGACCCATCCTGAAACTCCATACCCTGACCCAAGTATTGATTTTAGATTTAATAACCTACTTGAGTTTGCTAATGCATTATTAAAACAAGTATAAGTAAAATGAAACAATTTATTTTAATTGGTGCATTACTTATTTCAATTCATTGCAGTGTTCATGGGCAGTCTATATTTAATTACGATTCCACCGGGACACAATTACAAAAATTGGCTAGCCGTATTCAGGAAGACACCATTCTAAGAAATCGATTAAACGCTGATAGCATTTTTACAAGGGCATTGGTACAAACCTTAAAAAGCCCCTATTCCTTTAAATACAACTTTGATTCCTTAACGGCGATTAAACATATCACTTCTCCTGATGGACGTTTTAAATTTTTTAGTTGGCAGGTGGACTTGGGTGACGGCACATATCGACAAAGAGGCGCCATGCAACTACCTACCCAGGAGGGACAGCTTAAACTATTACCATTCTTTGATAATTCTGATTTTGTACAAAATAATACATTGGGTGTGTATGACAGAAAAAAATGGATTGGCGCTATTTACTATGATATTATCCCATTGCAATACAATGGAACTAGCATTTATACCCTACTAGGATTTGATGAAAACAATACCAGTGTATCTAAAAAAATAATTGAAGTGCTTCGTTTTGAAAATGAGGAACCTATTTTAGGAGGCGATTTTTTTAAATTCCCTTCGGATCCAACTTACCCCGTCGGAACCATTGATCGTTTTATATATAACTTTAAAAAAGGGAGTAACGCTATTATTAAATATGATAAGTTACAAAATAGAATTATGATTTCCGAATTAGCCAGCACAGACAATGATTTAAAAAAACAGGAAACCTTGGTGCCCTCTGGTAATTTTAAATATTTTGCTTGGATAAATAATAAATGGGAACTTTCTCTAAAAGAAGAAAACTCCAACAAAAAGAAATAATCCCACCAAAAAATAGACAAATAAAAAAAGTCCACATAAATGCAGACTTTTAATATCATAGGTATCAGTAAATGATTAATCCAATTTAAGTACCGCTAAAAATGCTTCCTGGGGAATTTCCACATTGCCTATTTGTCGCATTCTCTTTTTACCTTCTTTTTGCTTTTCTAATAATTTACGTTTACGGCTAATATCACCACCATAACATTTAGCAGTAACATCCTTACGCATAGCACTAATATTTTCCCTAGCGACCACTTTAGCGCCAATGGCTGCTTGAATGGCAATTTGGAATTGTTGCTTCGTTAATAATTCTTTTAACTTCTCACAAAGTCTGCGTCCAAAATCAGAAGCTTTTCCTCTATGTATTAAAGCACTTAAAGCATCCACCTTCTCCGAATTTAATAAAATATCCATCTTCACAATATCTGCATCTCTGAAACCAATTTGAGAATAATCAAAGGAAGCATAACCTCTTGTTTGACTCTTTAATTTATCATAAAAATCAAATACAATTTCCGTCATCGGCATTTCAAAAATCAATTCCACCCTTGTTGGTGTTAAATAACTTTGATTCATTAAAATACCACGCTTACTTAAACAAAGCGTAATGATATTTCCAATGTAATCAGGAGAGGTAATGATTTGTGCACGAATATATGGCTCTTCAATATGTTCAATTTTTACAGGATCCGGCATTTCTGAAGGATTATTCACAATTATTTTTTCACCTCTAGTTGTAAAGGCAATAAAACTAACGTTGGGTACCGTCGTGATTACTGTTTGATTAAACTCACGCTCCAATCGCTCTTGTATAATCTCCATATGAAGCAACCCTAAAAATCCACATCTAAATCCAAAGCCCAATGCTTGTGAAGTTTCTAATTCAAAAGTTAAAGAAGCATCGTTCAATTGTAATTTTTCCATACAATCTCTGAGTTCTTCAAACTCATCTGTATTCACTGGATATATACCAGCAAAAACCATTGGTTTCACTTCTTCAAAACCATTAATCATCGGCCCAGGATTATTTGCAAGTGTAATAGTATCGCCAACTTTTACTTCCTTAGCCACTTTAATTCCTGTAATAATATAACCCACATCTCCTGCACGTACTTCTGCCTTTGGGGTCATCGCCAATTTTAACACTCCCACTTCGTCCGCATTATAATCTCTACCTGATGCAACAAAGCGAATTTTATCATTTTTCTTTAATACCCCATTCATAATTCGATAGTAAACAATAATACCTCTGAAGCTATTAAAAACACTATCAAAAATGAGCGCTTGTAATGGCGCTTCTGGATCACCGACTGGTGCTGGAATTCGCTCACAAATGGCTTGTAAAATTTCTTCAATACCAATACCTGAACGTCCACTGGCCAATAAAATATCTTCCTGCTTACAACCAATTAACTCAATGATTTGATCAGTCACCTCTGGAATTTTGGCACCATCCATGTCAATTTTATTGATGACGGGTATAATTTCCAAATTATTATCTAATGCCAAATATAAATTACTAATAGTTTGTGCTTGTATTCCTTGTGATGCATCCACTAATAATAACGCACCTTCACAAGCAGCTAATGCCCTACTTACTTCATAACTAAAATCCACGTGACCCGGTGTGTCAATTAAATTGTAGGTATAGGTTACGCCTTTATGAATATAATTAATTTGAATCGCATGACTTTTAATAGTGATTCCTTTTTCACGCTCCAAATCCATATCATCCAAAACCTGGTTCATCATTTCTCTTTCCGTGATGGTTTTGGTATGTTCTAACAAACGATCAGCCAAGGTACTTTTACCATGGTCAATGTGAGCGATAATACAAAAGTTTCTTATGTTCTTCATGTAAGTGAAAATAGGCTTTAAAATCTATTGAAGTGCGTTTATGATTGCAGTGAATTCGGTAGCAA
>Ga0214919_10004321_pt1 | contig 20855 bp, 19 predicted proteins | sample LL1503_MetaG_FD_177994 | JGI IMG/M metagenome (GOLD analysis project Ga0214919, IMG submission 177994) | Freshwater microbial communities from Lake Lanier, Atlanta, Georgia, United States - LL-1503 | ecosystem: Environmental > Aquatic > Freshwater > Lake | place: USA: Georgia | collected... | reverse complement strand
AAGTAATAAAAGTTTTTATATGAGCGCGGGAATGAGTGCTGGATACCTTGTAGATGCAAGAAATAAACAAAAAAGTAGCGAAAGAGGTAAGCAGAAATACGATGGTAATTTTAATTTAAACAACTGGCGTTTCGCGACCATTGGAGAGTTAGGCGTTGGCGGAATCAGGCTTTACGGATCCTATGGTTTAACAAATTTGTTTGACAAAAATACAACCCAATTTGAATTCTCTCCTTACACCATCGGATTACGATTTAGTAATTTTTAAATCCTTTAAAAAAAATTATACTAAATTTTCAGCGCCAAAATAAGGTTGCAACACTTTAGGTAATGCGATGCCTGATTCCGTTTGATAATTTTCAACAATGGCAGCAAAAATTCTTGGCAAGGCCAATGAACTACCATTCAATGAATGTGTAAACTGTGTTTTGCCTTCGGCATCTTTGTAACGACACTTCATGCGATAAGTTTGATAGGCTTGAAAGTTGGAAACGCTACTTACTTCCAACCACATTTGTTGCGCAGCACTATACACTTCAAAATCATAGGTAATTGCAGAAGCAAATCCCATATCACCGCCGCAAAGTTTTAATATGCGATAAGGTAAGCCCAAACTAATTAATAAATTTTCAACATGGGTGACCATCTCATTTAAAACATCATCGCTTTTTTCAGGTGGTACAATTTGAATGATTTCAACTTTCTCAAATTGATGTACTCTATTTAAACCCCTTACTTCTTTTCCAAAACTTCCAGCCTCTCTTCTAAAACAAGGGGAATAAGCGGTCATCTTTAAAGGCAAATCCGATTCCTTTAAAATAGTATCTCTAAAAATATTCGTTACGGGAACTTCCGCCGTAGGAATTAAATAAAAATTATCCGCAGTCGCGTGATACATCTGCCCTTCCTTATCGGGCAATTGTCCTGTCGCAAAAGCCGAAGCCTCGTTCACCATAAATGGAGGTAAATATTCCGTATAGCCAGCTGCAGTATTAAAATCTAAAAAATACTGTGCCAATACTCTTTGAAATTTCGCACCCTTACCAATATATAAGGGGAAACCACTTCCTGTAATTTTAGCACCGGTTTCAAAGTCAACCAAATTATATTTTTTGATTAAATCCCAATGCGGAACGGCATCCTTGTGTAAATTAGGTTTCGCCCCCGCTTCTTTCACCAATACATTCTCTTCCGGCGTTTTACCCAATGGCACAATATCATGGGGTAAATTTGGAAATTGTACCATGGTATTATGTAAACTTGTTTCCACCTCGGCCATTTTCACCTTTAACGGATCTAATTGCTTTTTCCATTCTGCAACATCATTTTTAAGCGCCTCGGCATTGTCCTTTTCCCCCTTGGCCATTAATCCGCCAATTTCCTTGGAAGCCGCATTCACCTTAGATTGCGTGTCATCAAAGGATGCCTGTAATTGCTTTCTTTCATCATCCAATGCAATGGCCGTATCCACCAATTCCGGTTGTCCAAAATGCTTAATAGCTAGTTTGGCCTTAGCTAGCTCGCGGTTTTGGCGTAAAAAATTTACCTGTAACATGTGAACAATATTTTTTCAAAGATAATCAAAGCAACGTACTACGCCTAGATATCCCCTACCTTTGCTCAATAATTTGAAAAAAGGAAAATATGGCATCAATCAAAGACGATTTTCAGACCCGATGGTGGGCTTTAGAGCAAAAATTAATGGACAAATTTGGAAAAAAGCCAGATGTGGAAGCAGTTCTTTTTTTGATTGGATTACAGGAAACGGGCTTTATTCGTGAAAAGATAAGCAAGGAACAAAAGCAGGACTTGATGCATGTCGCCATTTGTACCATTCTATCCCCGAGTGGCTATTATATACATGAAGGTAAGGATGAGGAAGGTTGGCCCCACTTTAAGCAAATAAAAAATAAGCCAACCATGGACTTAATGGAGCAGGAAGCCTTTTTAAAAGACCATATTTTATTATATTTTAGTAACATTAATTTCTAGTAGATTGTTTTTTTAGCGATTTTTATGAATCTTTGCAACAATTAAAAAATAAGTATATGCAATTCCCAGCCGATTTAAAATACACCAAGGACCACGAATGGATTAAAGTAGAAGGTAATGTAGCCACTATTGGTATTACCGATTTTGCACAAGGCGAGCTAGGTGATATTGTATATATCGACATTAATACCGTTGGAAAAATGTTATCTGCAGAGGCTGTTTTTGGAACGGTAGAAGCAGTAAAAACAGTAAGTGATTTATTTTTACCTGTCGCAGGAACCATCAATGAAATTAATCCAGCTTTAGCAGGACAACCTGAGTTAGTGAATACAGATCCTTATGGCGCAGGATGGATGGTGAAAGTAACGATGGTAAATCCAGATGATGTTGCGCAACTTTTGACTAGTGAAGCTTATAGCCAATTGGTACATTAGTCCCATCATGACAAATTCAATTAAAACTTTACTTTGGGTCATTGCCGAATTTGTACTTGTATTTGTTTTATTAAGTTTGCCTGGTAATGATTTAAATGATCATACAAGTTGGATTTCAAAAATTATGGCCCTACCCTATGCTGATAAAGTAGTGCATATGGGGCTATTTGGGAGTTTGGCCTTATCTCTATTTTTCCATTTCGAACTTTTGACTGATACAAGATATAAAACGACGCGGGCTAAAGCCATTGCCTTAATTATTTGTATACTATATGGTATTGGGATGGAATACTATCAAAAATACTTTGTTCCTAGCAGGGGCTTTGAGGTGCTGGATATGTTGGCTGACGCAATGGGTGCATTATGTGCCTTACCTTTGTTTCAGTTACTTGGAAAGAAACTTTTTAAATAAATTATAATAAGTACATTTAAGAATGGGGATTGAAAAAGACATACAACAATCTTGTTTCAGAAATGAATTTCAAAAACTGGGTATTAATCTCATTTATACTGCCAATTGGTTAAATGAAAAGATGGCACATATTTTAGCGAATGAAGAAATCACCCAACAACAATATAATATTTTAAGAATATTGCGCGGTAGCGAGTGTCCACTAAGCACACTCAAAATTCGAGAACGCATGTTGGATAAGATGAGTGATACCAGTCGAATTGTAGATCGTTTAGTTGCAAAAGGGTTGGTTGAAAAAACAGCATGTGTAAAGGACAAAAGATTAGTAGATATCACACTTTCCAAAAAGGGATTGGTATTAGTAGACAAATTGGATCAATTTAACGATCAAATAGATGCGGTGTTAATGGGTGTTGATGAAAAAGAAGCACAAACCATCAATCAAATATTAGATAAAATAAGAGCAACCTCGGAACCTAAAATATAATAAAATAATTTACATGCGAATTTTACTAAGTATCCTATTTATAGGATTTTTTCTTTTAACCAATGGACAACCAAAAATTTCTGATAAAAATGTTTTTGAATTTAGGGGCGTTTGGGTAGCCACTGTTGAAAATATAGATTGGCCTAGTAAAAGAGGGCTTAGTAATGAAGATCAAAAAAAAGAATTTATTACTTTATTAGACATGCATAAAAAAAATGGCATGAATGCGATTGTCATGCAGGTGCGCCCATCGGGAGATGCTATGTACCCTTCCACTTTGGAGCCATGGAGCGAATACCTAATGGGTACACAGGGCTTGCCGCCGAGTCCATTTTATGATCCATTGGAATTCATGATTCAGGAAACACATAAACGCGGCATGGAGTTTCATGCTTGGATCAATCCCTATCGTGCGGTTTTTAATGTCAACAAATCAAGTGTAGCGCCAAGCCATGTTACAAAAATTCATCCAGAATGGTTTTTAGTCTATGGCGATAAAAAATATTTTAACCCAGGATTGCCTGAAGTATGGAAACATACCAATCGCGTGGTACGTGACTTAGTTTCAAGATATGATATTGATGCAGTTCATATGGATGACTATTTTTATCCTTATCGCATTGCAGGAAAAGAATTTCCGGACCAAACAACTTATTTAACAAATCAACGCGGATTAAATAAAGAGGATTGGAGACGTAGTAATTGTGATACCATCATTAAACAATTAAACGCTACCATACGCAGTGTTAATCCATCTGTACAATTTGGCATTAGCCCATTTGGTGTTTGGAGAAACAAGTCAGTGGATCCCAAAGGAAGCAATACCAAAGCAGGACAAACTAATTATGATGATTTGTATGCAGATATTTTATTGTGGTTAGAAAAAGGATGGATTGATTATGTAACGCCACAAATATATTGGGAACACGGACATCCCTTAGCCGACTATGATGAAATCATTAATTGGTGGGATAAAAATAGTTACGGTAAAAATTTATATATCGGTCACGGCATATACCGCGCAGGAAGCAACGCTGGATGGAAAGATAAAAATGAAATTCCTTACCAAATAAATCGCGTACGTGCACTCCCCAACACCAATGGCTCTATTTACTTTAGCAGTAAAAGCTTTAACTCAAATGCCAATGGATGGAATGATAGTTTACAACAACACTATTATCAAAAGCCGGCATTATTACCTACCATGCCTTGGCTAGTGCAATACCAAATGGCGACACCTGTAGTTGAAAAAAAATCAGACAATGAATATCGTATTTCCAATTCACAAAAAACCGGTGTGAAACAATATGCGATTTTGAAAAAGATGGATGACAGCTATACTGTGGAAACAATAATTAATGCACCAACGCAAACCCTTAATTTAAACGAACTGGGTGTGGTGAAAAATAATAAGTATAAGTATTGGCTGGTTGCAGTTGGTAAGCAAAATCAATTAAGTAAATTAGTAGCGCTGCCTTAGCTTTACTACTACTCGTATACTCTTTTTAGAAGCGATTGCTCATTGGCTTTAATGATTAATGGTACATGTTCAACCACAGTCATATCGTTATCCAAGCCAAAAGCTTTTTGATCGCTTTGTGATAATTGTTTAATATTAAAGTAAACATCCATAATAAAATCCTCCTTAATACTTAACTCATTTTCAATGGAGAAGAAGCTTTCGATAATTACATAAGTAATATCGGTATGAAAATCCTTACTCTTCAATGACTCATACTTACTATAAATGCCTAATTCTTGAGATTCATTTAATTCCTGCATTACTTTCTTAAAGCACAAATTAACGCGCGGTTGAATCCGGAAGCCTAATTTAAAATCAACACGCATCACTTTATCATCGACTAATTCACGAATAGAATATTCCATACCATACGGCGAATCGGTTCGATCAATGTGCAAGAACCAATATATATCAGCACGTTTTGGTTTGCGATTTAATATAGAATCAATAATACGATGTTCAATTTCACGGTGATTATTTGCCTTAGTTAAATACACTAAGTGTGTTGCATATTTAGGTATATCCTTGTCGGCACTCAACTCCACTAATGGCTCTAAGTAATCTTTCAACTTTACAAAATCCAAATAACGATTGGTAATTTTTCGTGCACGGTGCCAAATCATCATCACAAATATCATACTGAATGAAAAGACAAATGTTATAAGTGCTTCATGGATTTTGACTACGTTCGCAACAAAAAATGAAACCTCCACAATTGCAAATATTAAAATGATACCTGCTACCAACCACTGATTCCACCTTCTCACATTTAACATGTAAAAATTAATTAAGACGGTAGTCATAATCATTGTTATGATAATAGAGAATCCATAGGCGGCGAGCATGTGTTCACTTTTTCTAAAATACAATAACATAGTCACACAGCCCACCCACAATATGAAATTTAAACTAGGGATATAAATTTGACCTTTTTGATCTGTTGGGAATTTTACAGTTACCCTTGGCCAAAAATTTAAACTGATGGCTTCATTGATCAAGGTAAAAGAACCACTAATCAAAGCCTGACTCGCAATAATGGTTGCAATGGTGGCAATCCCAATACCAATTAACAAAAACCAATGCGGCATTATTTCAAAAAATGGATTAATGCCATTGGAGACAGTTCCAACATGACTTAATAGCCAAGCACCTTGTCCCATATAGCTCATGACTAAGGCGAATTTGACAAACATCCAACTTACTTGAATATTTTTACGGCCGCAATGACCTAAATCACTATACAATGCCTCTGCGCCAGTAGTACATAAAAACACAGCACCTAAAATCCAAAAACCTTTTGGATAATTTACTAATAAATCAAGCCCATAATAAGGATTCAATGATTTAAGAATAGAGATATTACCAAATACCTGAATCGATCCTAAAATTAAAATCATGGAAAACCAGATCAACATGATTGGGCCAAATGCAAAACCAATAATTTTTGTACCAAAACGTTGAAAGAAAAAAAGCAACGAGATAATCGTTAAAACAATACCTACTGTTAAGTTATTACCTGGTACAATCACTTTTTCCAATCCTTTAATTCCCGCCAATCCTTCAATAGCCGAGGATACAGAAACGGGTGGTGTAATCATACCATCTGCTAATAACATGGCAGCTCCTATGATAGCAGGTATATAAATCCATTTAACGTAACGTCGAATAAGTGCAAACAAAGAAAAAATACCGCCCTCTCCCCTATTGTCAGCACGAAGGGTTAACAAAACATATTTGAAAGTAGTTTGCAAAGTCAGTGTCCAAAAGACGCAAGAAATAGCACCGTAGATTAATTGTTCTGTAATTACTTTGTGATTGATAATCGTACTAAACACATATAATGGGGAGGTTCCAATATCTCCGTAAATAATTCCTAAAGTAACTAATAAGCCTGCTACTGAGAATTTGTGTGTGTGCCCACTGGTTGTATGTGCCATGAATCAAAGTAAATTGAGGACAAAGTTCATTAAAATAAAACATACAAACCATCAAACAGGGTAAGTATTTTGGAAATACCCCCATTTATTTTTACTAAGGCTTGTAAGTACCCCATTTTTGCTCGACTGCCTGAAATCTAAAATCAAAAATGCCTTGCAATTGCTTTTTGACCAAAATCACTTGTGCAATATCTCCCAAAAAGCCCAAAGGAATTTTATAATGGACAATATCTTCCATTTTTACACCCCCAGGAACGGCGGTAAAGTGATGCTGATGATGCCACATCGTATAAGGACCAAAACGTTGCTCATCCACAAAATAAGCCCCTTCCTGTACATGGGTAATTTCGGTCATCCAATATAACGGGATACCCAAAATTGGTTTTACCGTGTACTCAATGATTTGACCTGGGTACATTTTTGAACCATGGTGTTTGCTGATAATGTTAAACCCCATTTTTGCAGGGGTGATTTTGGCTAAATTAGCTGGACTGCTAAAAAAATCCCAAGCTTCTGCTAATGAAATGGGAATAAACTGCTCGGTGTGAATGGAATATACTTTTGACATAATATTATAACAAAGCAAAAAGGTTTTTGTTGCAATAATTCCCATTAAAGCCATTAATTTTATCCTATGATTAGTAAAGCCGAACAACAAAAAGCATTTGAAGAAGTTTATGGTGCATTGAATGCCGAACAAAAGTTGGCGGTGGATACGATTGATGGCCCTGTGATGGTTATTGCAGGACCTGGCACCGGCAAAACACAAATTTTAGGCGCGCGCATTGGAAAAATTTTAATTGAAACCGACACCGCACCTGAAAATATTTTGTGTTTGACATATACAGATGCTGGTGCCATTGCCATGCGTAAACGTTTGGTGGGGTTTATTGGTTCGAGCGCATATAAAGTGAACATTTCTACCTTCCATTCCTTTTGTAACGATATCATACAGGATAATCTTTCTTTATTTGACAAACCGAGTTTGGATCCAATTTCAGAATTAGAAAAAATTGAACTACTAAAAAAACTCATAGATAAATTTGATAAAACCAACCCATTAAAAAGATACCGTGGCGATGTGTACTATGAAATGAGTAACCTAAGCAGGTTATTTAGTACCATCAAAAAAGAAGGTTGGACCAGTGCCTATTTAATTCAACAAATTGATCTTTATATTAATGATATTCCTACAAGAGATGAATTTGTATATAAGAAAAAGTACAAACAATTTGAAGCGGGTGATTTAAAACAAGGATTGGTAGATGCAGCAATAGAGAAGATGGAAAAATTAAAAGCTGCCGTGAGCGCTTTTGATGTTTACCAACAACTCATGAAAGATCATAGCAGATATGACTTTGACGACATGATCAATTGGGTCATTGCTGCTTTTAAGGAAAATAAAAATTTCCTAGTGCAGTACCAGGAGAAATATTTATACATTTTAGTGGATGAATACCAGGATACCAGTGGCACTCAAAATCAACTGATTGAATTGCTGGTTAATTTTTGGGAGCAACCCAATTTATTTGTGGTGGGCGATGACGACCAGAGTATTTTCAGATTCCAAGGTGCCAATGTTGAAAATATGATGCATGCGCAAAAGCAGTATGAACAGGATATTGTAACCATTGTATTAGAAAACAACTACCGCAGCACCCAACCAATTTTAGATGCATCTACCTTGCTCATCAATAACAACCAAGAAAGATTGGTGAATAAAATGGAGGGGTTATCCAAAAATTTAAAAGCGGCACTGCCCGTTAATCAAGCAATAAAAAATCCGCCGCATATTTATTGTTATAACGACCCGCAGGAAGAAATGATTGCGATTGCGGAACAAATAAATCAATTGGTCACACAAGGTGCCGAGCCAAAGGATATTGCAGTATTATATAAGGAAAATAAATATGGCGAAGAAATTACGCATTTCTTGAAACAGAAAAATATTCCATTATATAGTAAACGAACTGCTAATTTATTTGACCAGGTATTGATTCAACAAATCATTAAAATTTTAGACTATATCGCTTGTGAGTTGGACCAACCCAATGAAGGGGCTAATATATTGTTTGAGATTTTGCATTTTAAATGGTGGGGCATCTCTCCAATCACTATTGCTACTTTAACAGTGGAGGCAAATCAATTAAAATACAACAATTCAAATAACAGTTTCAGAAAAGTATTGGTGGATAAAACTAAGGATGCGCAAACAAGTTTGTTTAAGGAAGGCGGTATTACCGAAGTTGCAAAGGCAATGCAAGTGTTGGAAGATTTAATTAGCAAAGTAGCCAACGTTACTTTACTAAATTTAGTAGAGCAAATTTTACAAAATACAGGCATCATCCAAAATGTATTGACAGGAAAGGACAAGGGCTTCGAGTTAGATATGGTCAGTCATTTCTTTGATTTTATAAAAGAAGAGACGCATCGACATCCTAGCCTCAACTTAACGGCGCTTGTGGACATGTTAAAACTAATGCGTAGGGAAGATATTCGACTACCGCTTCCCATTACTACGGGCAATGAATCGGGTGTGAATTTATTAACGACACATGGCAGTAAAGGATTAGAATTTAAATATGTTTTTTTAGCAGGTACCAATGCGCACTATTGGGAAAAGAAACGGAGTACTGCTACTGCAGGTTATTCCTTACCCGATACGGTGATTAATAGTTTGGAGCATGCCGATGATAAAGAGGAGTTAAGAAGGTTGTTTTATGTAGCCATCACAAGGGCAAAACAATTTTTAAATATTTCCTATAGCCAATATAAAGGGGACGGCAAGGAAGCAGAACCCAGTCAATTTATCATTGAATTATTAGAAGGCAAGGAGGCGGCCATTGAAAAAATAGTACTTGATCCAATAGTAAAAACAAACTACAAGTTACTGCGATTACAATCAGCCCCCATGCCTGAGATTGCCCAAATGGAAGAAGATTTTATCCAACCAAAATTGGAAAAGTTTTCTATGAACGTAACTGCATTAAATAATTATTTAAAATGCCCACTACACTTTTATTACAATAGTTTAATTAGGGTGCCCTCAGGAAAATCCGAAGCCACTACCTTTGGCTCAGCGATTCATGATGCGTTAAATAAGTTTTTTAAAAAAATGCAGGATTCCGCACAAAGTGAATTTCCCGATATGCAAACACTGGTGCAGGATTTTAATTACTATATGCATCGCCATCGAGAAGCATTTACCGCACAGGAATTCAAGGATAAAATGGAACTAGGCGAAACCGTGTTGATTAAATATTACGAAAGGTATATTAACGAATGGAATAAAGTAGTCGCCACCGAATACCGCATTACGAGTATAGTTGTAAATGATATCCCATTAAAAGGCGCCATTGATAAAGTTGAATTCAATGGCAAAAAAGTGGTCGTGGTGGACTATAAAACGGGTAATATTGAAAATGCACGCGAAAAATTAAAAGGACCCAATGATAAAAACCCAAATGGGGGTGATTATTGGAGACAAGCTGTTTTTTATAAAATATTATTGAACCACCATCCAAAAAACTGGGAAGTGGTGTCGGCGGAATTTGATTTTGTAGAACCGAATAAGAAAAAGGAATTCGAAAAAATAGCAGTCAACATTACCGAGGCAGATATTACTACCGTAACGCAACAAGTAAAACAAGTATGGGAAAAAATTCAACAAAAGGATTTTTATACTGGCTGCGGAAGGGAAGATTGTCACTGGTGTAATTTTGTTAAAACAAATGAGTTGGCAGTGGCATTACATGAAATGAAATCTGAGGAGGAAGCGGAAGGGTAATTAAAATCACATCAAAACTGAACGGGATTGGTGTAACCTACCCGATTATCAATTAAGTTTGCAGTCTATGAGGAAATACGCAATATTATCAACTTGGTTCATTGGCTTATTTATAGTGGTGACCAGCATGCAAATGCAAGGCTGTGCCAATATTGTTCCGCCGAGTGGTGGTCCCAGAGATAGCTTACCTCCTTATTTAGTGGTCGCAAAACCAAAGGATTCTACCTTGAATATACAACCCAAGGAAATTGTCATTGCTTTTAATGAATACATCACTACCGAAGCCATTCAGGAAAATTTAATTATTTCTCCTGGTATTAAAACAACGCCATTGATTGATGCTCGATTAAACATGTTGCGTATTCGGATCAATGATACCTTAGATAAAAATACCACCTATAGTATCAAGTTTGGAAACGCCATTAAAGATGTGAATGAAGGAAATATCTTAAAAAACTTTACGTATGTTTTTAGTACCGGTAATCATTTGGATTCCGGAAGATTATCAGGGAATGTTCGAACAGCTGAAACGGGCGCCATTGATAGCACCCTCATTGTTGTATTACATCCAACCAATAAAGATTCTGCCATCTATAAGGACAAGCCCATGTATTACGCAAAAGTAGATGGGAAAGGGAAATTTGAATTTACGTTTTTGCCCACGGCTACTTTCGCTGTTTTTGTATTGCCCAATGACTATAATAAAAAGTACGATGATAGCACAAAGCTGTTTGGATTTTTAAACGCACCCATTCACATAAGTGCACAAACTGATTAGCAACAATTGTATGTTTTTCAAGCCCATCAAAAAGTAGAAAAGAAAAAAACAAACACCGCAGCAAATAATAAAAATGTAAAAAAAGTAGTTACTGGTCTAAAATATATGAAAAGCATCGAAGGTAATGAGCAGGATTTATTAACCGATCTAACTTTAACTTTTGAAACACCTGTACAGTTTAATGATAGCTTCCCAATTGTATTGTGCGATACCTTAAATAAACCATTGCCCAACTATACCCTATCCATTGATACTGCAACAAAGAAATTAGTCACTATTCATTATGATTGGATCGAGTCAACGCCCATGCGTCTAATTGTTCCTAAAAGAAGCCTATTAGATACCAACCAAAATTACATCGCCAAAGCAGATACTATTAAATTTATTACCAAAAGCGATGCGGCTTATGGGAGTGCGTTGGTCAGAGTTTCAGGCTATCAAAACATGCGTCATCCAATTTTACTATTGACAAAGGACAACAAAGTCGCCTATAGTTATCCAATAAAACAATCGCTTATACAAATACTTAAATTACCGCCAGGTGATTATAATTTAAAAGTATTAGACGATACCAACAACAATGGTATTTGGGACACCGGAAAATATAATAATGCAATTAAGCAGCAGCCAGAAATTGTTAAACAACTAACCGATATCCTCAATATAAAAGCGAATTGGGAGAATGAGGTTAATGTAATAATTAATAAGTAATTTTACTTCGATTAAATACCTATGCAATTACCTTCCACTTTATTAGAAAACGCTGTTGCTGAATTTTCAAAATTACCGGGCATTGGTAAAAAAACAGCGCTCCGACTGGTATTGCATTTATTAAAACAAGAACCAGAAGTCACCACTCATTTCAGTGAAATATTACAAAAAATGAGAAAGGAAATAAAATTTTGTCAACGTTGTTATAATATTAGTGATGGCAATATCTGTTCTATTTGCGCCAATTCCGGAAGACAAAAAAATACCATTTGTGTCGTAGAAAATATAAGGGATGTGATTGCGATTGAAAACACACAACAATTTAATGGCACTTACCATGTATTGGGCGGAATTATTTCCCCCTTGGATGGCATTGGACCGGAACAGCTGACCATTGACGCATTAATTGAAAGGGTAAAAAAAGAAGAAGTTACTGAATTGGTTTTTGCACTCAATCCGAATATACAAGGAGACACGACCATTTATTATATTCAAAAAAAGCTTACTAAGTCGGATTGTATGATTACAACCATTGCCCGAGGTATTGCCTTTGGAGGGGAATTGGAATATGCCGATGAAATGACCTTAGGAAAAAGTATTTCCAATAGACAACCCATACATCAGTATATAAAATAGGAGAATTTCAAAATATCCTTTAATTTTGATGTTTAAACACTAAAGTATGACCCTTCGTATATTCGCCTCCCTTTTATTGTTGGTTACCACACAAACCTTATTTGCACAAAAAAACTATAGCACCACTAGCGCACAAGTACGTTTCATAGCGCAAGGCGATGGCGATATTGATGCAGTGAACAAAGCAGCGGTGTGTCGGCTACAAAGCAATGGTGACTTGAGTTTCATTATGCTCATTAAGGATTTTAAATTTGAAATGGCTGACATGCAAAAGCATTTCAATGAGGAGTATATGGAAACTGAACAATTCCCAAGGGCTTTTTTCAATGGTAAAATAACCAATTTCAACACGGTTAATTTTTCAAAGGATGGCAAATACCCCATTAATGTAAGTGGCGTAATGCAAGTACATGGGGTAAATAAAACAATGGAAACCACTGGCATCATTGAAGTAAAAGGGGGTGTCCCTAAAGCAACTGCCCAATTTGTAGTGCGATTAAAGGATTTTAAAATTGGAGGCATTTTAATAAAACTAGTTGCGGATAAGATGGATATTGATATCGTCGCTGCTTTTTAAAAATTGTTCCACTGACTTCCTACTTCTCCCGCCCTATTAAATAGGCCATAATTTGGCTACAATACAATAGTGTATTAACTTTGCCCCGCATTGCAGGCGGATTTGTTTATTGTTCAACCTGCTTTCCGACAGGAAAAAATAGAACTAATAAACGATACTATTATACCTCCCCCATTTTTATAGTATTATTAGTGACTGTCTTTTTCTTTTGGATATATGCATAAAAATTTATTTATGTCAATTCAAGAGACACTCAAAAAAAGGATATTAGTTATTGATGGCGCCATGGGCACCATGATTCAGCGTCATAAATTAACGGAAGCAGATTACCGTGGAACAAGGTTCGCCAATTGGCCATCCGATGTAAAAGGGAACAATGACTTATTGTGTATTACCCAACCTGCCATTGTCACTGGCATTCATTTACAATATTTAGAAGCGGGTGCTGATATTGTAGAAACAAACACCTTCAGCAGTACGTCTATCGCGATGGCTGATTATGATATGCAGGATTTGGCTTATGAATTAAATGTCGCTGCAGCTAAATGTGCGAGAGAAGCAATCACCCAATACAAATCAAAGCATCCCAATGCAACTGAAAAATATATTGCCGGGGCGATTGGACCATTGAATAAAACATTAAGCTTATCCCCCGATGTAAACAATCCTGGATTTCGCGCGGTCACATTTGATGAAGTGGTTGTAGCATACACAGAACAAATTCGAGGGCTTGTGGATGGTGGTGTTGATGTTATATTAATCGAAACCATCTTTGATACCTTAAATGCAAAGGCCGCGATATTTGCAGTGAAAGAATTTTTTAGAAAACTAGGCAAGCCGGAATTACCCATCATGATTAGTGGTACCATTACCGATGCATCCGGTCGTACTTTAAGTGGACAAACATTGGCAGCATTTTATACATCGGTTGCACATGCTAAACCATTAAGCGTTGGACTTAATTGCGCTTTAGGTGCGCAAGAAATGCGCAGTCATATTGAAGAACTAGCACAAATTGCCACCTGTTACACTTCAGCTTATCCCAATGCTGGATTGCCAAATGCCATGGGTGAATATGACGAAGCGCCACATCAAACAGCACATTTCATTGAAGAGTGGGCAAAAAATAAATTTGTAAATATTGTGGGCGGCTGTTGTGGCACCACGCCGGATCATATTAAACACATAGCGGATAATGTAAAAAATATTACGCCGAGATTACTTCCAATTTTAGACCCAACCATTTAACTTATGAGCGAAGAAATAATACATATTAAGCCTTATTTACGATTAGCAGGATTAGAACCTTTAGTAATTCGTCCTGAAACTAATTTTGTGAATGTTGGAGAACGTACCAATGTGACTGGCTCTAAAAAATTTGCACGCCTTATTAAGGAAAATAAATATGAAGAGGCACTATCCGTTGCAAGAAGCCAGGTAGAAAATGGTGCGCAAATCATTGATATCAATATGGATGACGCCTTATTGGAAGGCGTATTAGCAATGACTACTTTTTTGAACTTAGTGCAAAGCGAGCCAGATATTGCTAAAATCCCGATCATGATTGATAGCTCGAAGTTTGAAATTATTGAGGCAGGATTAAAATGTGTGCAAGGAAAATGTATTGTGAACTCTATTTCCATGAAGGAAGGAGAAGCTAAATTTATTGAACAGGCCTATATCTGTAAAGCCTATGGTGCTGCAGTTATTGTAATGGCATTTGATGAAAAAGGACAAGCGGATACCAAGGATCGTAAAATTGAAATTTGTTCGCGTGCTTATAAAATTTTAGTGGAGCAAGTTGGTTTTGATCCGCAGGACATCATTTTTGATCCCAATATTTTCGCAGTAGCCACAGGTATTGAAGAGCATAATAATTATGCGGTTGACTTTATTGAAGCAACGCGTGTGATTAAGCAACAAATGCCATTAGCGAAAGTAAGTGGTGGTGTATCCAATGTATCGTTTTCATTTAGAGGGAATGATGCAGTGCGTGAAGCAATACACGCTGTATTTTTATTTCATGCCGTTAAAGCGGGTATGGATATGGGTATTGTAAATGCAGGTCAGTTGGAAGTGTATGATGAAATTGAACCCACATTAAGAAACTTATGCGAGGATGTTATTTTAAATAGGAACAATGATAATAATGAAGCGACCGAAGCATTAATTCAATATGCAGATACTGTTAAAGCGAAAGGAAAAGTGGAAGTTAAAAGTGCCGCATGGCGCGAAGGAACTGTTGAAGAAAGATTAGCGCATTCATTAATTAATGGTATTACCGATTTTATTGATGCGGATACCGAGGAAGCAAGATTACAATATAGCGAACCCTTAGAAGTAATCGAAGGACCTTTAATGGCTGGTATGAATCAGGTGGGTGACTTATTTGGATCAGGAAAAATGTTTTTACCGCAGGTGGTAAAAAGTGCAAGGGTAATGAAAAAAAGTGTTGCAGTATTAACCCCATTTATTGAAGCTGAAAAAGAAAGAAAAAAATTAGCTTCGATTAATCCGAATGGCATCAGCAAGGGTCCTGCTAAAATATTATTGGCTACCGTAAAAGGAGATGTACATGATATTGGAAAAAATATTGTGGGCGTTGTATTGGGATGTAATGGGTATGAAATTATTGATTTAGGTGTCATGGTTGCTGCAGACAAAATTTTAACGGAAGCGCAAAAACAAGAAGTGGATATTATTGGATTGAGTGGCTTAATCACGCCTTCCTTAGACGAAATGGTATATATCGCCAAAGAAATGAAAAGAAGAGGGATGAATATTCCTTTGATGATTGGTGGTGCCACTACATCCCGTATGCATACCGCAGTAAAAATTGCACCCGAATATCAGGATGGTGTGGTACATGTACTCGATGCATCCAGAAGTGTAACTGTAGCAGGTTCCTTATTAAACAAGGACCAAAAAGCGCCCTTCTTACAAGAATTAGAAACTGCTTATACTGCTTTGAAATTCGATTTTGATAATAAAAAAACAACAAAGCAATCGCTTACCTACCTAGACGCTTTAAAGAATAAAGCACCTATTGATTGGAATGCATTCCATGTAACAGCACCAAGCTTTACTGGAAACAAAGCCATTGTAATTGACGACCTATCTGTGCTTGTTGATTACATTGATTGGAAGCCATTTTTCATCGCCTGGGAATTGCATGGTAATTTTCCTGCCATCTTAACAGATGAAAAAGTGGGTGAAGTAGCAAGTAAACTATATGAAGATGCAAGGACCTTATTAAATAAAATTGTAAATGAAAAATGGTTGACTGCCAAAGGTGCTGTTGGATTTTGGCCAGCAAAGGCAATAGAAGATGATGTCATCCTTGAAAACGCTGGGGAATCAGTTGCCTTACATTTTTTAAGACAGCAGTCCAAAAAAGCCGAAGGTCAAACCAATTTTTCTTTGGCCGATTTTATTTGCCCTGCCACAGAGAATAAAAAAGATTATATCGGCGCATTTGCTGTAACTATTCATGGTATTGAAAAACATATCAAAGCATTTGAAGAAAATTTAGACGACTATAATAAGATTATTTTACAAGCATTGGCCGATCGATTAGCGGAAGCATTTGCGGAATACTTGCACGTTAAAACCAGAAAAGAATATTGGGGATACGCTGCAGATGAAACACTGACGAATGAATCATTGATTAGTGAACAATACCAAGGTATTCGTCCAGCACCAGGTTATCCTGCTTGTCCAGATCATACTGAAAAATACACCCTATTTAATTTATTAAATGCGGAGCAACATACAGGCATTACTTTAACTGAAAGTTTGGCAATGTATCCAGCTTCGAGTGTTTGTGGTTGGTATTTCGCACATCCACAAAGTCAATATTTTGGATTAGGTAAAATTCAACAGGATCAAGTGGTTGATTATGCTAAAAGAAAAGATAAGCCATTAGAATATATCACAAGATGGCTGCAGCCTGTGATTGATTAATATTTTATACTTTCTCAAATAACCACCACAAGCGTTTACGCGGCTTAACAATATAATGTTTGTTAACGTAAGTGCTAATATGCTGTATCGCTTCCTCACAACTGTCGGTAAATAGCACAAATTTTTTATCCTCAGGCGATATGGTGCCTTCCTGAATCATGTGCTCCATCCAGTGCTGAAACGGTTGATAAAATTGACGGCCCATGACTACAATGGGGAAATCGTTGATCACTTTTGTTTGCGCTAAAGTTAATGTTTCAAAAAATTCATCCTGCGTACCAAAACCTCCAGGCATAATTACAAATGCATAAGAATATTTAACCAACAAAACTTTACGAATAAAAAAGTAACTAAAGGTGATCGATTTTTGTACATACGGATTGGGTTGTTGTTCAAAAGGCAACTTAATATTACAACCAATTGATTTTCCACCATTTTCAAAAGCCCCTCTATTTGCCGCTTCCATAATTCCAGGGCCACCCCCTGTCATAGTTACAAAACCTAATGCTGCAATTTTTTTACCCATCTCTCTGGCTTGAATATAATATGGGTGATCTTCCTTAAAACGAGCGGAGCCAAATACGGTCACACATGGCCCAACAAAATGTAAAGCTCTAAACCCTTTGATAAACTCTTTAAATATTTGAAAAGCAAACAAAAACTCATTAATCCTTGGTTTGGGCCCTTCTAACTCGTATGATTTCGTTGCTGGAATGATGCGCCTTTGTGAAAAACTAGCCATGATTAAAATTTATTTAATACCTATTAAAGTTAACGCAAATAAAGAACCCAGTGTTATTTAAAAATAACTAAATTTGAAAACCTAGTTTATTAAATCACATGAAACCTGTTTTAAAATATACTGCCTATCTTTTACTACAATTAATTGTAATTGCCACACATGCCCAATCGAAGGTGGTGGTGGAACAAATACAGTCGTACTCAATGGTTTCACCCACGGCAAATTACTGGCACCTACCCAATGACATCAACCCACTTTTAGAAGCCCTAGATTCTGGATTGTTCAAGGAAATTAATTTAATTAGAGCAAAAAATTATAAAACCACCGCAATACAATTAGCCAAACAAAACCAAATAGGTAAAATAACCATCGATTGGTCTCGTAGTATGAGTAGTGATTTTCATGCGTATATCGAAATTTATGAAATGAGCACAGAATTTGTGTATCAAAATAAATTAGCACAAATTTCGAACGCTAAATTAGATAGTATTAGTTCTGTATGGTATATATCCTGCAACATCTATAATCAACGTAGAGAAAGCATTTTCAAGAAAACGATTTTATTGAGCATGTTTCCGACTAAAAGCGTTGGCATGGGTTATGCAGTTGATATTCCTGCGACTACGCCTAGCTTTATTTTCAAAGCCATTCAAAAAGGCATCAATTTTATTTCGCCAAAAATTGATGACATGGAATATATTGAAGCGAAAGTACCTGCCGTTTATGCCACCGATAATTTTTGGATGCCTTTTTTACACAATCAAAATAGAATACAATTTGACACGAGTCGGCCTTTTATAAGTTATAGCAACGGGAATGGTATTCAATTGTTGCGGACGCCCCCGGCACAAATGAATAAAATTAACCAAAAAGACAAGTCCATTAATAACCCTTATTTTGACATACTACCCGTCATCAAAAAAAGGCTAGGGAGTAATTTAAATGAATATTACCATGTTTTGCAGCCTTTAAGGAATGTGAATCTTGATTTGGATTATAGCATTGTTGCCTTCATTGAATTTAATTCAAACCCGAACGACCAAGAAGGAAGCCAGTCTCCTATTATTTTTTTACCAGGCAATCTCCACAGTATATTTTTAAACCAAGATAGCATAGGTTCATTTAGTGTAGAAGAGACAGTGGTAGCCAAAGATAAATTTTTCAATTTGAATGAAATTTTTAATGGCTTTGATACCACTAAAAAATATAATATTGGTACGCTTTATGAAAAAAGGAAAATTATTTCAGCAAAATCTATTGAAGGAAATTTTAAAGGCCACACATTTAAGATATTAATTAATTACGCGAATAATTTAAAAACCATTTTTATTGATGATAAAATGGTACTGGTTGCAGAAGGCAAAAATAAACCTTCCCAAATGGTTGCCACAACCACAGACAATAATTCCGAAATGATTAATTTTTTACTTCAAATGTCATTTAGTGAAATTTTTCAAATGCCCTTTTAGCCTTAAAATATAATAATGAGAATAGTAAGTTATAATGTAAATGGTATTCGTGCAGCCATTAAAAAGGGCCTCATTGAATGGTTGATCGAATACCCTATTGATGTTTTTTGCGTACAGGAAACAAAAGCAAACCAAGATGATGTTGATTTAACCCTATTTACTGCATTAGGCTACCATGTGTCCTGGTATTCAGCACAAAAAAAAGGCTATAGTGGCGTGGCTATATTTAGTAAAATAAAACCAGCTAAAGTTTCTTTCGGGAATGGCTATGCCTTAAGTGATTTCGAAGGCAGGGTGGTTCGCGTGGATATAGGTGACTTAACAATTGTAAATGCTTATTTCCCATCTGGTACAAGTGGAGATGAAAGACAAACCTATAAATACCAATGGTTGGAGGAAATGCATCTTTGGTTAAAGCAATTAAGAAAAGAAAGACCCCAACTAATTTTAGCCGGAGATTATAATATTGCCTATCGTGATATTGATATTCATGATCCAAAGGGAAATAAAAAATCATCCGGATTTTTACCAGAAGAAAAACAGTGGATGGAATCCTTTTTAGAAGATGGCTGGGTGGATAGTTTCAGAAAAATTAATCCGACGACTGTTGGCGCCTATTCTTGGTGGAGCCAACGCTTTCCAAGTGTGCGTCTGCAAAATAAAGGCTGGCGCATTGATTATTTGTGTACCACGGATGCTATTGCTGATCGCATCATTGACGCTAGCATCTTGCCTTTGGTAAAACATAGCGATCACTGTCCCATTGTACTTGACCTAAAATAAAATTAAAATGCAGGTTTGTAATATTAGCTTTCAATTAAACCCCGCCATTCAACCCGCATGGCTTATTTGGATGAAAACAAATTTCATTCAGGATCTCATGGCTACAGGTTGTTTTATTGACCATAAGTTTTACCAATTAGAAGTGCCGGAGGATCAAAACCCCACCTTTACATTACAACTATACGCTGTCGATAAAACGCAGTTAAGTAAGTATCATACACAGTTTGCGCACACCCTTATACTACAACTAAATAACAAATGGGGTGAGCAATGCTTGTATTTTAGTACAAATATGCAAATTGTGAATTGAATGTGGATATATTAAATGGCCGAAAACCGCTACAGGCCTATATTTCAGCAAATACATGTTTGAAACTCAATGACAGCAGGGCTTTACGTGATTTGATTTGTTTAATAAAAACTGTAAATTCATGACCATTTTGGATGAAAACCTTGCTATTTAAGGGTTTCATGGGTCATGTTACAATAAAAAAAACCAAAAAAATATTGTTGAAATTGATAAAACCCAATAAATTTGTTACATCGTTTTAAATAACTATAAAAAACACATCTATGAACAAAGCAGAATTGATCGCTCACATTGCTGACAATGCAGAGATCGCAA
>Ga0214919_10004319_pt1 | contig 20858 bp, 17 predicted proteins | sample LL1503_MetaG_FD_177994 | JGI IMG/M metagenome (GOLD analysis project Ga0214919, IMG submission 177994) | Freshwater microbial communities from Lake Lanier, Atlanta, Georgia, United States - LL-1503 | ecosystem: Environmental > Aquatic > Freshwater > Lake | place: USA: Georgia | collected... | reverse complement strand
TATTGATGGGGGTGTGCTTGTTTATATATATAGTTGCTAGAAACAAGTATGTATATAAAATACGCATTTGATTTGTTGAGTGAGTTGAGTTATTTATTTCACGAATCAAGTCATTTCAATTGTGTGTTTACGAGCATCGCATTTTGTTGCGTGCGGTGTGTATTTCAAACACTTGCCCTGATTATTGTATCGATATGCGTATTTGTCGATATCCGCGGAAGACGGTGCCTCAAATTTTATGCATTTGCGGTCGCGGCACGCCTTTCTAAATAATGATGCGAGTCCGAGCCCTAAAATGACAGATATGATGTATCCGCCGGTTTGAGTATGAAGAAGCTGTTTCAACCCCATTTTCAGTGAGTAAACTAATATGGGTATTTATTATATATATATATCTATAATAATATTAAATTATGTATTATGTTATATTATTTATTATTAATGTGTATTAATCTATCTCTATCTGTATAGTCGTATAATGACTTAAATTAAATGATCTCAAATTCATCACTACTATTATTTGTGGTTGTATGCGTCGTTTCAGTTTTCATAATTTTGGTTTTAAACTGTTTCCACGAAACATCTTTAACCTTTGCAACAGGCGGTTGCGCCTTCTTGGCGGCACTACTTGCCGCCGCATCATCCAAATGCTCCGACTTGCGCAGTGCGCTGTCAACGTAAATCTGTTTCAGCAGCTTTCCTACCTCAAACGACCCCTCGTGTTGGTCAATGCGTCCGTCTTCAATCAGTTTTAATACGTTTACCAGCTTCGTTAGAATCGTCAGATCTATCTCGTCCTTTTTTAGCTTGTTGAAAATGTCAGTATAATTATTGAACAGAAACGAACAGCGCGATACGCAAATTGCGTCAAACTGTGCGGTATTTGATTTAGCAAGACGAGCGTATTCGTGCTTTAATTTAAGCATCAGTGCAACATCCGACCGAATAAGTTCGCTATGTTTCAGTTTACGAATGGTATTGGTATTATCTTCCGAATTATTTGCGGCAATCATCTTTCGAAGGTTAAGTCTTTCTTCTTCGTTCATTTGTGCGGGTTCGTGTTTATAATTATAATTAAATTTATAATATTATATTATTAGTAATTGGTATATTTATTTTATATTATAATATTTATTATTTATAATATTTTATATTTTATTTATTAATATTTTATAATAACATTTTATTTATTAATATTTTATAATAATATTTTATTAATATTAATATAATATATTATTATAAATTATAATATCGTTTAAAATAAAAGAAATAAAATGAGGCTTGATGGAGTAACTCGATCGGTAACTCCTGCACCTGCGCCACAATCCCAAGATCTGAAACCGACGCCGTTACAATATACCGCAGAACAAGCATCCCCGGCCGCAGCAATCAATTCCGTTCAGGCCGATGCGGCAAAGGGTAACATGATGGCCAACATGCACGGGGGGTGGGTTCCCGATAAGCGCGGAATTGTGCACATTGTTACCAAAACTAAGGCCAGCCGAAGTAAGAAAAAAGGTTCCAGGTCCAAGTCAAAGTTCAGGTCCAGGTCCAGAACAATTCGGCGCGGTGGTAAACGCAGCAGCAGCCTGAACCGCCGATTTCGAAAACAAGGAAGCTCGTTTAAACGCCGCGTCAGCCGTCGGATTCGGATGCGCCTTTTAGAGCGACATATAAAAAAACATAACATTGCATCCGCGACTATGTCAAAGTCGAATACAATGATGCAAAAAATGATGAGGGGTGGTAATAATGATACGAATCCTGCCGGTATGGGAGGAGGTGACCCGGTTCCTCAGCACGGAGCATCGTGCTCACAGGGTATGCCAAACTGCCCCGGTCTTGCAGCTGCATCACTATTGACCGCCAATCGTCAAGCGACTATGAACTCACACGGAGACTCGGTGTAGTATAGTATTATAGTATTATTGTATTAGTAGTATTAGTAGTATTAGTAGTATTAGTAGTATTAACACTTCCAGCGACTGCCGCATTTTATGCACGTAACGAACGTCGTCATCGGCTCATCGGCAGAACGCGTCTGCATCTGGTAGTAAGTGCATTCGCGAGACCGGCATTTATGGCACTGGAAGTTGTCCGTGGATGCCTCCACCTTGATTTCGTATTTGTTCTTGTCGCGAATGCGTTTCTCTTCAATGAGTTGCGCCCATTTTTCGGGACACAATTCCTGGTGCGTCATGAATGGCAGGTCTTGGGCCTTTATGGTCTGCGTCCTCACCGCCGCGAGCAATTTCGGGCTTTTCAAGTTGATAAACACGCTTCTTGCGTGGTCAATATACACTTGCACGAAGAACGGGTTGCTCCATTTCTTAACAATGTTCTCGCTTGTGGCCTTTCTGATAATGAAATTATAAATACCGCGTTCCAAATTGGTAGCAAGCGCAGTTGCAGTTTCTACAGAGGGTTCAGGGATTTCCGCAATAATGTCGCGAAACGTGTCGCGTAATTTTTCTCTGAACTCGGTTGGATTCTCGATTGTGCGCATATAATAGATAATAGATGGATTTAGGTGTTGGCAGGGTTGACTTTAATAGTTATAAAATAGATTTTCACATCTAAATCAATTTTATAATTTAATTAATAATAAAAAAATATAATATTTAGAGCTAATTTACCTGGCTGGTTAATTAATTACATTTTATTTTATAAGCGAACAAGCAAGTGATAATTTAAATAATTTAAATAATTTAAATGAGTACGGAAATAAGTGTGTCAAATTCTACCCAACAAAATTGTAAGGATATTTTAACAATCATGAAAAAATACGGTCAAGATTGTAGAGTTATAGAGACAATTTCCGTTGTTGAAAATAAAATCGAAAACGGTTGCAGCATAACAATGGATACATTTAAAGATAAAACTCAGTTAATCAAACTTTGGAAGATTATTAAAAAAAATGGAAATTATAACTGCGCATATATAAAAATAGATGGTATTTTTTCTGGATGTATAATTAATTATATTAATTCATAGTTCATATACATCATCATCATCATCATCATCATCATCATCATCATCATCATCATTATCATCATCATTATCATCATCACATATTCTTCGGCAGCTCCGGTTTTCCTCCTGGAACCTTTTGCTTACCCATATTTTTAACGCTTTCAGACAGCTTTAGTATGTCCTGGTCCACCTTTTGAATCGCGGCTGTGCTGTCCTCCTGTTTTTTGTCCAGTTTATTAAACGATTCGAGCGTAGCTTGAATGGTTTCATACGAATCGCACCCGTCACCGCACGCGCTCAGTTTTGATGCACTCTTGGAAGCGGATGGCTGGGCTGACGTTTCAATCGGAGTAGGGACTGCATCATCTGACGATTTTGAAGTTTTTGCTAATGTGGATGGCGCCGGAGTGAGCCCTTCTTTGCCAGCGCTTATGCTGCCGCTGATGATGCTATTACCATTACCATTCATCCATTCAATACCCTTCATAAAAAAAATAATTGTAAACATGAATAATGTTCCATAAATGATCCACTTGGATTTGAACTCCATAATTAAATTGCACTATATATACTATATATACTATTACAATTCTTTATTTTATTTGTATCTCTCATTTTTAATAAATTAATTGGTTTTACATTTCATTTCATTTATTTATTATTCATCTTTTTGGTTGTTCTGCATATCATTTATGGATTGGTTCATATCAGCTATTGACTTTGCGTGACCTATTCCCGTATTCGTGTTTTGTATGATACTCGCTTCCAAAGATTCCACTTTTTTCATGGCGTCTGACAGTTTAGTCTGTAATTCTTTCACGGACGTGCAGTCTTCGGGGCATTTCACTTTATCATCCTTCGATTTTGACGTCGACTTTGCGTTCTTAGCCTTTGAGTCGTCGGCGGCTGCGGCTCCTGCAAGCCCTTCAACTGTCACTCGGAAATGGCCCTGATTCAGCAACCAATTCACAATCAAAAATAGCAATGCGGTAAGCACCACATATGCGACATACGCGTCTAATTTATTTAATATGTCGCGAAAAACAAACATTAATCAACAAATCGAATATAATTTTAATAAAATATATTATATTATACTAACAACATTATATATTAAAATATTTTAGCAACAAACATTAATAAATAATAAATATAAATAAACCCAATAAAATAACCAATAAATAAATAAATAAATGTCACGTCCCGTAAATATCAACGTTTCAAACTCGTTGGTAACAACGCAGGCCGCGCAGACACATTCTAAAACGGGAACAATATATAGCTACTACCCATCGCACACCGCACCTCATGCAGATAACCATTTTGCCGCACATCCAGAGGACTATAAATCCTCGTCGTTCGGTAAACCTACTCCGATGAAACATTGGCGCAGGCAGCTCATTCGACTCACTACGCCTGAAACGGGTGCGCGAGGCAGCACGCGCGGTAAACTCACGCTGAATATCGTCGATGCGCCTGGAGCGCTTCCCATTTCTACATCCGGTTCGTGTGCGTGCGATTTGGGTGCAAATGCCAAAGTAAATAACGCGTATGCGCTCATTGATGATGCGGTGCGGCGCGCGCCCGGGGAAGGCAGCGATACCGCCAAAATTTACAATGACGGGTTCGTGGACTGCGGCGACCATCGCATTTATACCGGGGTGTATAACACGCGCACGGTCGGTCCGTGTCCGCAAAAGCGCCCCGTTCGAACGGGCTCAACCCTGTTGAGCAAGGCATATTTTTCAGACACGCGCGCGTTCATGCAGTCGCGCGGCCGAACCTACCTGCAAAACACGACCTCCGAAATTACAAACTGCGTGCACCCCGAATTTTTGGAAACGGCGGGACCGCAGTGTGTTGTGAAGGCCGTGTATAAGCCCAATAATGCCCAGTATGCAACCCAGGGCGCGGTTTCTTCCGGATTGCGTCTTGAGCGACTGAAACGCAACACGATCACCAAAAACGGGAATTCGTTTTTCAGCGCGTTCGGTATGGCCGCCGCAAATGCTGGAAAATATCACGGCAGCAATTTTACGCCATACTTTATAAAGAACAAGATGCAGACGCCGATTTGCAGCACCGCCGGAATGCGCATCCGCGAACACGCGCGAGTTTGTGTGACCGCCGTTTGATTGCGTTTGGCGTTTGAACGAATGAGATATTATATCTATCATATTCCAATTATAATTAATTCAGTAATCCTGTCAAATTACAAATTAATTATATAATGTAACTATATACCAATCAAATAGCAATTTAACTAATAATGAATGTCAAAAAAAATTCATAATACTTCAAGTAAATGTAAAAATAAAAATGGCGCGGAGTATGATAGCATAATCAACTATGCCGAAGTGCAGCGCAAGGGTGTGTGCGGGTCCGGGTTTAGTCATCGCACTAAAGTGAACCCCGACAATAACTTTTACGGATACGTGAATCGCGACTGGATACGGTCCGTCAAACTGAAACGCGACCAAAATTATATTGTCCAAATCGACGATTTCCGGCTGGCACAAGATAGAGTATATGATCAGCTCGTAGATATCGCCACCGATGCCGCCGCACCGAAACCGGTCCGGGCGCTTTACGAGTCGTTGAAATGCCCCATATCCACCGCATCGGCGCGGTCGCATTTGCGCGACCATATTGCCATGCTGGATGAATGCATTACCGAAGACAATTTATGGAAATTTCTGGCGTATCTGAACACGAATGAAATGACTCGATACGCGTGCCCGGTGTCGTGGGACATGCTGCCCGACGAAAAAAACAGCGGCGTCTTTATCAGCCATCTTGGTTACCCGGAGATGTCGCTGTATGATTACCGCTACTATTTGCGCGACAACGCGATGCGTCCGTCAAAAACCAGACGACGAGGACGACGACGGGCAGGCGCGGTTCGTCGTCGAGCAGTTACGGCCAGCACTGTAAAGCACGAGACGGAATACAAGCACATCGTATTGCATAAATTCGTATCGTATATTGATAAAATATTCAAGGCATTTGATCTTGAATCCGAAACTTCAACTTCACCGAATTCGGAGAATGAAAATGGAGAGAATGTGCTGCACATTGAAAAACTCATGATTGATAAACTGGCGTGTTTCAATGGTAAATTCGATACGGACGACGAAGCGAGTGACGATAACGAGTATGCGAAGCTGACCGCCGCAGAGTTGAAACATTACTGCGCTGGACTTGATTGGCCGGAGATCGCAAAATGTCTCGGATACGGAATTGCGGGATCCACTGCAGTTCCGAAGCACGTGGTGTGTTCCTCGGTGGGATACATGAAATGCATTGTCGAATCGCTGCAAAGCGAAACGCACGGATGGAAAACGGCCAAATGGCGCAGTTACTGGATATATATTTACGCCCGGCACCTGATTCAATACCATGCCGAGTGGCGCGACATCCATTTCGATTTCTGTTTTAAATTCTTGCGCGGCCAGACCGCGCCAATACCTACGCGTTTTTTTGCTCTGTTTGGAACCACGCTGGCGTATGACACGTATTTCGCGAAGGAATACAAGCGCCGACATCATAATCAGGTTACGCACGATTATGCGCGCGATACGGCACATAAAGTGGTAGAGGCAGCGAAAGAAATGGTGCGTGCAAATACATGGGTGAGCGATAAAACGCGCGCGGAGGCACTACGTAAATTCGGGTCGCTGCGCCTGGAACTGGGGATGCCGGATAAATTCGGGCCGGATGTTCCGCCGTCGGTGTCCAACGCGTTTTTGAAGACGGAAACGGCAGCATCACCGGCAGCAGATGGCTGGACGAACATGATGGCGATATTTGCGTGGCGAACACGCGAGCTGATGATTCGGCAGTATGATGGGAAAGCGGTATTTAACACGCCCGCGGTCGACTGGAACCAGCTGAAATTCACGGGGTCGCAGGCGTATGTTGTGAATGCGTATTATACTGAAAACACGAATTCAATTTACATTCCGATGGGATACTTCCAGACCGAGTTTGTGGCGCCGGAGAAGGGGATAGAGTATAATCTGGCGCGCATCGGATACACGTTCGGGCACGAGGTGGGGCACGCGATCCATGTATCGGGGCGCATGTTTGACCACCGGGGGAATATGCGGAGCTGGTGGTCGCGGCGCGACAATGCCATCTATAATCGCAAACTGGCGGATGTGGAGCGGCAGTATGAGCAGTTTGCGCGGCGCGACGGTATCGTGTTCGATGCGAAAATGACGCTGAGCGAGGATTTGGCGGATATTACGGGATTGAAGTTGTGCGAGATGGTGCTGAATGCGCACCACGCGCGCGAAAACACGCTGCCGCCGTTGAGGTTGCTGTCGTTCGAGCACTTTTACACGGAGTTTGCGAACCAGAACCGGCAGAAAATATACCGACGGTCGATTTTTGCGCAATTGAAATCCAACCCGCACCCGCTGGATAAATACCGAACCAATATCCCGTTGTCGCGGATGTCGCTGTTCAATAAAATTTATAATATCAAGCCGGGCGACCAGATGCACTGGCACACGGAAGATACCGTGTGGTGAATTGGAAGTGATTTAGAGATTCGCCCTTTGATTTGTCATTATAAATTTTATATCATGTTTATGGTTTACATTCGTTAACTAATTGTTGTGCTTCCGGGTTCCACTTTTTCACCAACCATTTGAGATAACTTGGAATATACGTTATTCGTGAGTGATCGGCATTTTCTGGCATTGTATTACCACCAACTGCAAAATGCTTATTGCGAAATTTATTAAATTTAGCGGGGGGACCAATATCAATAGGTTGGATAGCAATTTCTTTTGGTTCCTGTTTTTCGTAAAGTTTCATAATATATTCATCAGTGGGTTTATTATCTAATGGGATATCTATACTGTGTTTATCACACCATCCTATAATAATACTTTTGGGTAATTTTAAAAACGCTTCTGCGAAGTTTATACAATCATCATAAGATCCAGCAAATTTCGTATTTAAATTGATACTAGTACCAGAATCACGTATTGTTGAAAATGGAATAATTCGAAACTTGGTTTCATAATTGGGGACTATTTTGCCTATCAAATCGTAAATACCTTTTAACGAATGTGCCTGACCCGACCCGCTAATTTTAGTTTCCGCTAATGCAATATGTTTAGATGGGTCGTTAATAGATGCAGTTTTTAGTGCAGGGGTTTTCCCATCACCCCATCCATATAAAGGCAATATATGCATTGATTGTTCGGTCTGATTTGCAGAATATGTGAGACCTATATGTTGATATCCCTTATCAATTAAACATTTTATCTTCTGTAATATTGGCATCATTGTTGTTTCCGGAGTTGTAAACCCACCTCCTTTTACCTGAACAACAACACCTGAATGTATTTTGTCTCCAGATACGGGAGCGGCAGCAGCAGTTTTTGAAGCTGATTTAATTCCAGTAGCAGCATCAGCAGCAGCAGCAGCAGGTTTAGCCCCCGAATTCGGCGGGCAACTTTCAGGGCCATCTAAGCACCACAATACTAAATAATGTTGTTGATCATAATTATATATATACCATAATTTGGTAAGGTCGTAGTCGGGTTTATCACTGAAAAACTGCATGTCTTCGCCTTTTGACAAAAGAACATATATATTTATACCATACAACTTCGCAGCAGCCGAAATCTCAACTTCGGTTCCCCATGTTCCTTGCATCCTCATACGAACCGAATATTTTTGAGCACGAGGCGTATCATCCTTTTCGAATAAAAAATCTTTTCTTCCAGTTTCGATTCCTTTTTTCGTTAACATAACTTCAAACGTGGTTCCGATACCATCATAGTCTATATCGCGATGTTCAATTACATAATCAACTATCTCATTTCTTAAATTCATCATCTTACCTGTATTATCACCACTCAATGAATTATATTTGTCTGTTTTAGCTCTTTCTATTAAATCCAATAATGTATAAAATAAACAATCACCGCTTCCGTCATTGTCCTGCTTCATAAACGTTTTTTTAATTTTATTCTGGCCAAGCGATATTTCAGTATTAAAGGGACTGCCGGCTGGAGTGTTTCGTTGAGAAATGTCAAGCTTTTCTGGACATGGACCCACAGCAGCTCTAATCCTGGCCTGAAATGGTTTAAATACACCTTTATATTCTTCTATATTTACAATATGATTGCCTCCATGATTTTTTAACAAGTCGAATATAATTCTATTTGTTGATACATCATTTGTTTTGTTATCATAACAATCCTTAAAAAACGCTTGTAATCTGGGTTTAATCAACATATAATATGCATATAACTGCTTCGTTTCAAGAGTTTGTTGGCCACCTTTATTTAAAAAACTATCATAATCGTCTGGCACTGAATTTATTTCATCAATTGCTGTATTAAGTGCGACAATATCGCTCTCAGCTAAAAATGTTGTGAATTGAGTGTCGTCGGACTTGGCAGCGGCCTTGGCTTCCGCAGCGGCTTTGGCTTGAGCGGCAGCTTTGGCTTGAGCGGCAGCTTTGGCTTCCGCAGCGGCTTTGGATTCCACAGCGGCTTTGGCACCAGCGGCAGCTTTGGCTTCGGCAGCGGCTTTGGCTTCAGCAGCGGCTTTGGATTCGGCGGCGGCTTTGGCTTCGGCAGCAGCTTTGGATTCGGCAGCGGATTTGGCTTCGGCAGCTTTGGCTTCCGCAGCGGCTTTGGCTTCATCGGCAGCTTTGGCTTCCGAAGCAGTTTTGGCTTCGGCAGCGGCTTTGGATTCGGCGGCAGCTTTGGCTTCCGCTGCAGCTTTGGCTTCCGCTGCAGCTTTGGCTTCCGCAGTGGCTTTGGCTTCCGCAGTGGCTTTGGCTTCCGCAGCGGCTTTGGATTCGGCGGCAGTTTTGGCTTGAGCGGCAGCTTTGGCGGTAGAAATAGCAAGATCTATAGATGTCTTATTCGACTTAACTAATTTGTTTAAAGATGTAAACTTATCCAGACTTTCGTTTTTTTTCGTAGCAGCTGATGATCCTGAACTAACAACCGCACTAATAGCTTGAATCGCATTGGAAATAACTGACTCGATACCTTCTTCTGTCATTTTATATGAAATGTATTTTGTATATTATTGAATAATATTATTTTAATATGTAAATATGTAAAATAATAATGATAATATTTACTATCACCAGGAAGACGACTGCGAGTTTTGCTCGGCGTGAGTAATGAATGAGTAGTAATCCCATATCAAGTGTGATTTATAAATGCTTCTGCATCTAATTCTAAGATAACGGTATCGTCTATTCCTTTAAAAAGTTGTACTATTTCGGCAACCTTCGTTGGATTTTTGTCATATGAATGTAAATATACGGCTACATTAAACGGCTTTACGATTTTCCAAACCTCTTCAATAAATTTATTATAAAGATATGTAGGATTATTAAAAGCCCCCTGTCCAACACCAGTAAGATGTAGATTAATTCTTTTTTCTGGTTCGGCAAGACTTTTTATGACGGCCAGTTTAGCGATAGACCTATACTGCGCTAATACAAGAACTTCGCAAATTTGGGCACCCGCAGAACCCTTTGCGGGTGCGAACAGATGGACAAGTTTGCCGTCTTCATCATAATATGATTGATATGATGGTGCAGCTGAAAAAACTTGTATACACGGTCCTTTACCAAACTCAGGAATACTTTCTTGAGCCAGTATCTTGAGGTTCCCAATATCTGTTCCTATTTTTGTAGCCACGCCTTGTAATGTTTTTTCATCTTTTTCTTCATGTGGTTTTAAGTATCCATTTTTATACCATGTTATATCAGTAAAAATTGGCTGTTTTCCGAGTTCTCCGTCAGGAATGGGGCCACCACTTGGGTTGATGGCGGCATCGCGTAATATAAGTGCTTCCAGTGATGCCATGGATGAACCAGGACCTTGGGTTCTATCAAGAGGATAAACACTAATCTTTGAGTAACCATCCGACACTGATTCAAGAAAATTAAATTGACTTGCAACTTGCACTATTCCATTTGTTACTAAATTCGATTTTAGCGCATATTTTGCGTCAATTTGTGGACCAACAATTGTAAATGAAGCTTTAGGTGGTGGTGGCTGTGGTGCTAACTTTGAAACCGCTTCATATTCACGGTCTATAGCTCCAACCGTAGTAGCTTTTAATTTTAAAGCATTGGCATTAATATCTGCAGTCAATGAACTAATACCACTCATAACACTGTTAATATAATCTTTCCATAAAGCGTTTCCGCTTGTCGTCGGCATGTCTTTGACGGAGTTAAACAGCGGCTCGATTACTTTTTTTAAACCCTCAAGGTATGCGCTAGTGACGAGTTTTGAAAGAGCGCTTTTAGCAGCAGCAGCAGCAGGAGTAGTAGAAGCAGCAGGAAGCGAAGGAGCAGGAGGTGAAACAGCAGCAGCAGCAGCAGAAGCAGAAGGAGAAGCGGGCGACGCCAGAATAAGCTCAGATTCAGAACTATATATATCATCTGTAACGCCGTCATAATTGAATGCCGAATTTAAATGATGCAAGTAAGCATTCACCACCAGAAAGGCGTCGGTACTCCCATTGTTGCCTTCATTTCCGGTCATTGCATGAGGGTCGCCGCAATTTGTTGTAGCCAAGACATTATCTTCTGCGGGTGTGGCAAATGCATCAATCTGACCCGAATCTATTAAAAACCCGACAAGATGGTTGTTTTCATCTTTAGCAAGTAGCTCAATAAATGTTTTTTTTTCATTCAACGTTGTGTGCCCAATAATATCGTTCGACTCGTTGTATATTGGGGTTTTATCACTAAGATATGGTAATGTAACCCTAAGAATTTTTGTAGTTTTTTTGATGTTGTCAACGCCAAGCTCATTTATAGCCTCAATAATTCCTTCGAGTCGTGATTTTGCAATATGCGTTTTATCACTATAATCGGACTCAAGCAATATGCCTTCTGAAAAAAATCCCATACCGGCCTTTAAAAACCTAAATTCAATTTTATTGATACGGGATTCATTTTTAGATATATTATCAACAGCGTGGAGAGCTTGCAAAAATTCAGTTTTAAATCCCAATTTAAGATCGTCGCCCATAAAACCTTTAAGTGAAGTAATATTAGAATGGAACGTAAACTCTTTTGGGTTAGTTGGTTTGTCAGGTCTATCTACACCATACATCACTTTGTACATATCTTTTTGCCATTGTATATATTCTTTGATGGTTATATTTATTGATATTGTAGTAGTACCTTGCGGAATTTTATCTGTATCATTATGTTTTGTTGCATCTATATAAAAAAATAGGGCGCCCGTATTATATATACTGCCCTGCCATTGAAGTCCCGACTGGTCGATAACGATTGCCAATTTGTATGGCGTAGGCAAAAGGATTTTGTCACCTTTTCCTGTCTGTATCGGATATGTTAATCCGGCAACAGTTGTTCCTTTTACCAAACATCTAATCGTTGCAATCTCTTTTACAGTAAGTGCCTTATTATACAAAATAATCTGCATAATACCGTTTATGTTAACACTTTCATTGCGAGCAATAACTTGTAAATCTTTGGCTCCAAAGTTCTCAGCTGGTGTAGGAAACGTTATTTTTTTATCTACAGTATACGGGTTATCACATACCATACCTGGAATGGTTGATGTTTTTATGATTGCTTTAAACGAATCTAATATACGTTTAGGACATGATACAACTGCTGTTGTAAGAGACTTCCCTCCAGCAGGGACGCCCGTTGTAGAATCCAATATAGAATAACCTTCTTGAAACGCTTGCACTTGTTCAATTTGTATTGGTTTAACAACAGCAGCGGGAGAAGTAGCATGAGAAGCGGGAGGAGGAAGAGCAGCACTAACCGCAGGAGTGGTAGAAGCGGAAGCGGAAACAGGAGGAGGAATTCTCTGAATAATACGGCTTGTTCCGCCTGTATTTTTGCTTTGCTGCATCATGGTTTCGAAATTAAAATCCCAATTATTTGGACCGTAATTAAAAATATTTTGACTTTTGGTTTTTGTGTATTTTTGGTATGCATCCTCCAATATATTGTTGAGTTCAGCGGTAAAATCGTTATATGTTTTTCCATCATCACTTTGCCATCTCCACGTTATTTTAGAAGTAGTAGCAGCAGCGGCAGAAGCGGCGGCGGCAGCGGCAGCTTTGGCTTCCGCAGCGGCTTTGGCTTCCGCAGCGGCTTTGGCTCCCGCAGCAGCTTTGGCTTCCGCAGCGGCTTTGGCTTCCGCATCAGCTTTGGCTTCCGCAGCGGCTTCAGCAGGAGCAGCAATAACGTCGGGACAATTATCTAACTTTTTAATACTTTTCCAGTCGCCATTATTCCCGAAGTATTTGTCGACACCAATTTCAGAGTTGAGCTTTGTACTCCAACGGTTTTGGTCGGGATACCATTTCCTATAAAAAATTCTATTTATTATATCAAGAGAGTGACCAAACCCTGTAATTTTTGCAGTAATTTCTTCAGTATTCGTAGTAAATTTAATACATTCATTATTATTAAATAATTGAGTTGTGCCGTTACCGAAATCAATTTTAATTTGTTGCTTATCTGAACCAGTGAATGTAACAGCATAACCAGAAGCAGTAGCGGCAGCCTTGGTTTCCGCGGCGGCATCAGTAGTAGCGGGAGCAGTTTTTTTCAATTCCGCCAACAGAACCAGAGGGTCCATAATAGTAATATACCACTCGTCAATATAAGCAGATGGTTTTGTAGTTTGATATGTCTGCCCTACATATATCTTACGTTTAATGGATTCTTCTGCTGAATTTAAATTTAACCTTTGTATGCATTCTTCTTTTTTATCATCGGCGAGGTCTTTAGTCTTAAACTTTCCATTCAGATCATAGCTCATAATTGCTCCATCATATCCTTGTCCAATCGCACCATCTCCAAATGTCGTTTGTAACGATGCTATAAATGGTTTATTTTCCGCGGTTATCCGATGGTTAATCATCGCATGTAACTTCTGTAATTCATCGTTGTATATTTGGTCTTTATCCAAATTCTCTACAAATCTCGCCGCTCTGCGGCGAGCTAATGAAACTGTCATAAGCTCAATTAAATCATTACTGTATAATGGAAAATGTTCCCTAATATGCTCTTCATATCCTCTATAATATCTTGATTCAGAGTTTGCATTTTTTTCTTGTCTCATCTTTTCCAGATAATACTTGATGTTACCATCAACATTATCACCGTGTTTTTTGTCATTATCATCACCTACTATCGGAGGTGGAATAACCCACACTCTAAATTTTTGTTCGTTGGTATTCTTATTTCGCGTTTCATTCGTTACACCATATTCAGAGACTCGAATTCCTGCATTATAACATTTTATATTTATAGCACTAACTTCAGCGAATGAGTCATATCCTTTAGTAGCCATAGTTTCAATCTTATTATTGACGTTTTCATCAACATAATATGGTTTCCAATCGTAAACAACATTATCTTTCAGTAACTTACTAAGAGCATCTATAATCTTAATAACATCACTTTGTCCGTACTCAGTAGGTTTGCTACTTGAACTTGAGATGAGTATCCTTTTGGATGCTGAAACTGAAGAAGAAGTAGAAGAAGTAGCAGCAGCGGCTTTGGATTCAGCAGCGGCTTTGGATTCGGCGGCATCTTTGGCTTCAGAAGCAGCTTTGGCTTCCGCAGTGGCTTTGGCTTCGGCGGCAGCTTTGGCTTCAGCAGCGGCTTTGGCTTCAGCAGCGGCTTTGGCTTCAGCAGCGGCTTTGGATTCAGCAGCGGCTTTGGCTTCAGCAGCGGCTTTGGCTTCAGCAGCGGCGTTGGCTTCGACCACCACGGACAATTCTTTGGAATCAAACAAACCATTTAATTCGGTAATTTTCCCCAGGATATCATTGCTGGTTTTATCATCGGGGGTTAATAATTTCGCAATATTTTCAATCGCTTTGGAAATAACTGCAACAAACGAATTGCCCGTATCCGTCATTTTATTTTATTACGTGTAAATAAATACTAAATATATATAATACCTAATTACTTATTTTATTATTGTATTATTTTATTATTGATTTATTGAATAATATTATTTTAATAGGTAATTAATAATTAATATTATTTATTTATTATTATATTTATTTTATGTAATTGTTATTCCATTTATAATTTCATTTAATGCATTCATTTTTTCACAGATATCTTTGAGGTACGACGGTACATCCGGCGGCGACTTACTACATGTTGTGTCAACCGTATGTTTAATAATATTTTTTACAGATTCAATTAGTGCAGCATTTCCTGTTTTGGATACACCTGAAGCGGTAGGTTTGAATTGAGCGGCGGCTTTTAATTCAGCGGTGGCTTTTAACTCAGCGGCAGCGTTGGCTTCCGCAGCAGCGTTGGCTTCCGCAGCAGCGTTGGCTTCTGCGGCGGCTTTGGCTTCCGCAGCAGCGTTGGCTTCAGCGCCGGCTTTGGCTTCAGTGGTGGCTTTTAACTCGGCGGCGGCGGCTTTGCTTTCGGCGTCATTGGTGGCATCGGCGGTTTCGCCTGCAGTACATATGGAATTCGAATTAGGAGGTTGAGTTGCTTTTTTTACAACAATTTTATTTTTGACTTCTTCATCACATTTATTTACTACGAACACTTCATCTTGTTTTTTGGAACATAAATCCTTGACATATTCTGGGGTTAGTTTTGAAGGCGTATACTCATTGGGATCCTCATTAAACGCGAATGTTATCTTATTATCAATTAATCCCATGATGTTTGTAAAAAACGATTTGGTATTGGTTTGTAGAGTTAGTATATCAGATTGTATATCAGGAGATTTATATGTTTCTGAAACTAAATTGTATATAAATTTTGAATCTGTTTTTTTTATTACACCCGCACTCACCACATTTGGAGTTGTGTTGGCGGCGTCACCATCCTCGGTATTATTCGCGTCTTCATTCGCGTATATTGCAATAATCATGTGCTTGGCTCCAATTTCGAGCACATTTTTAATTTTAGCCAAATATAGATTGTCATACCTCCCGTTATCATCAAAGGTTCTTATTATAACGTATGCGTATAAACCATTTTCGACAGTTGTTAACTTTGCTATGTGGGAATTGTTCGTTATCTCGATTATATTATCAGTGGTATCATCTTTTTTATGATAAACCAAATAGTTTTTATCGTCAACCGCTTGGCAGGTTTTATAAAATTGGCCTTTCTCATCAGTATTTGAGTTTTTAAAGACAGTGTTCTCCAAATATTTTTTATCGAAAATGGAATCGAACTTCTTGTCAGCAGAACCGTTCGCCATCTACTATAATTAATTTAATTAATTTAATTAATTTATGAATGAATGAATGAATGAACACCGAATACTTATATATGATATAAAATATTGTCGTTTAATTCGCAAATATATAGTATAGTTGCATATTAAATTATTAATTTATCATATAAAATCCAAGATAAAATGAATTTAGAACTTTCGAAATTCGATATGCGGTCCATCAGTTTCAGACCTAATGAAAATAAGGGTCCCGTCATTGTGCTCATCGGCCGCAGAGATACCGGAAAGAGTTTCCTTATTCAAGATTTAATGTACTACCACCAGGATATTCCGATCGGCACCGTCATTTCGGGAACGGAAGCTGGAAACGGTTTCTTCGGAGAACACGTGCCAAAGTTGTTCATTCACGACCAGTACAATACCGCAATCATAGAAAACATTTTGAAACGCCAGAAGGCGGTGCTAAAACAGATGAAGAAGGAAATCGAGACGTACAAGAAATCAACCATTGACCCGCGCACGTTTGTGGTGTTGGACGATTGTTTGTATGACAATAAATGGACCAAGGACGTCATGATGCGCCTGCTCTTCATGAACGGTCGTCACTGGAAAATCATGCTCGTCATCACGATGCAGTATCCGCTCGGTATCCCGCCCAATCTGCGCACGAACATCGACTACGTGTTCATTCTGCGCGAACCCTACATTGCCAACCGCAAACGCATTTACGAGAATTACGCCGGTATGTTTCCAACCTTCGAGTCATTTTGCCAGGTGATGGACCAGTGCACTGAGAACTTCGAGTGCCTCGTTATCAACAACAACGTGAAATCCAACAAGTTGCAGGACCAGATTTCATGGTATAAAGCGCAGCAGCACGGACCGTTTAAGCTCGGGTCAAAGGAGTTCTGGGAAATATCAAAAGATATGAACTCCGACGACGAGGAAGAGAATTATGACCCGTCCAACGTGAAAAAGAAAGGCCAGGGTCCGCGCATCAAAGTCAATAAGACCCGGTGGTAAAAATAAAATTTATAGTATAATATAATTATTCATTCATAATTATTCATTCATTGTTTCATTTTTAGTAATGAATCAATGAATCCAACAAAACAAAACGCTAATCAGTCAACACTAATCGACTTCTTCCAGGTCCTTTGTCGAACTGGCATTATCTTGCGCCTGCCGCTGTCGCTCCAAGATTCCGCTAAGACCGTGGTCATTGTCGGACGACGTGACAATATTCTCACCTTCGAACAGCTGTTTCCTCACCTGTTCCGAGGTGCTGAACAACTCCTCATCATTCATGTGCGCCACATTTACCAGCTCCCCTTCTTTCGTGAGCGTTTGCGTTAGCTTGTTGCCTGATTTCTCCGCATTGCGCTGGTTCTCTTCCATTGCCTTCTGCTTGGCATCCTTCACGCGCTTGTCAAATTCCTGCTTGGCCTTCTCCTCATTTGTCTTCTTTTCGTTCATGAGCTGGTTTAGCGTTTCCTCCATATACTCCACGCGCCCGGTCTTGTAGGCCTCGGGGTGGAACGGCATCCACATCCCCACCGGACCGACATAAACGTCGTGATTGGGGTCGACCTCGCGCAGCAGCTTGCACCTGAGCTCAGCCTCCTTTTGGGTGGGATACACGCCGCGAACTTTAAGACCGCGAATGGACGTCTGGAAATCGTGACGAGAGTTGAATTCCGCTTCCAGCTGCTCTTCGTGGTTGTCCACAAACGTCTTGTACTCATCCGCAATGGACGTCTTTAGGAGTTCGGGTTTTTCTTCTTTGACAAACGCCTGCAAATCCTCCGAGAGCTTATTGAAGTCCATGTTGTACTTGTATGCAACGAAATTAATAAACTGGGTATACTTCTCGATTGCCTTGTTGAATTCCCACACTTTTAGGAATTCGCGAAAATAAAAGTGTTCTTTTTGTTCCAGAATGTGTTCCGGAGACACAAACGACAAGCACGCGAATTTTTGTCCCGCGATCGGCTTGTCTTCTTCCAAGAGGTCCACGTAATTGGGGCTGTCCTTGGGGGTAACACCTGAATGATTCTGATTTGACTTTGGCATGAAGCTCTGCTACTTTAATTAATAATGAATGTTATATATGATTTTATTATTTACGGCATGACAGTTTTAAGTATTTTTTAATGAAATAAACATAATAAGCAAAATAAAACGCACAAATACAACATTTTCAAATTCAAAGTAAAATATTTTTTTCTTTTCAATATTTATAAAATATCATAGCATATATAAATAACACATCAAAAAGCAAATGTCAGGCATGTTTGATTTAGGAGAACTCGTAAAACGAACGATTAAATATTTGGTCGAGGGTGTCATGGTTGCAATCGCGGCCTACGCCATCCCCAAACGCTCGCTCAATTTGGATGAAGTGGCGCTGATTGCGCTTACAGCTGCAGCCACTTTTAGCATCTTGGACACTTACATCCCCAGCATGGCGGTATCTGCGCGCACCGGTGCCGGCTTCGGTATCGGCGCCAACCTGGTCGGATTTCCCACCCCATTGAAGCTGTAAAGGTGTAAATCACACTTTCAATAATTTCAATTTCAATTTCAATAATTAATTTATCATTATAAAACTGATAAATTATTTTAAACAAAATAAGCACATTGTCGATCGCGACATCGCGACATCGCGACATCGCAACATCGTTACACTTTAATTTCCACTTTCGTGGTCATGTGCCACATAGTCGTAATAGTCGTCATATTGAATGTCGTGATCATCCTCGAGATTATAGTTATAATCCCTATCCGCGCGCTCCTCCTCGAACTCCTCTCCGGTAGCGGGAACCGTCGTTGATGATTCAGTTGGTTCGGTATTGCTGACACATCTGCAAGTAGATGACCATTCGTTATCGCGCGAAGAAGGGCATTTTGACGCCGTAAATGGCACGATACTGCTACCGTTTGCAGCCGATGCAAGCACCGACAATATATTGACAATAGTAGAATCACTGGTATATTTAGCATTCGGATAAACGCGGTCATATCCCACCATCTCGTTTCGGCGGTTGATACGCTCGTCATCCAGTTCTCTAAACCGGTCACCGGTAGGCTGCGAAAAGGACAAGTCGGTAGCGCAACCGCCTATGCGAGACACGTAAAGTGTGAGATTCACCTTGTTTCGACCAAGCAGCAGCATTACGTAGTTATATGCTTCATACGACGAGGGAAACGACATTGAAACGACGGGCCATTTGTTGTTGTAATAATCATACATAGGGCAACGGGTTCCGCAAACGACATAACTTCCAAATCGGTACATGATGTAAACACGCCAATCGATATCATAATACTTTTTCTTTGATGTTCGCATCCGCGTGCCACCATTTTCTCCCTTTACCTTCTTCTTTACATCATAGTGCCGCTTTATGGATTCCTCAATATAGAGAATGGGGATCGCGGGACAGCTTTCGCCGTTTGTGTCGCCACTATTACTGTTCGTAGCCGTATTGATTGTATTGTTATACATTTTCATTTGGGTGGTTGGTTGGGATTATTTATATTTATAATATTTTATTTTATATTATACGCTTAGAATATTTTCGAGTGTTTATATTCGTAGTTCGTAATGCGAACATGCATTTAAATTGTTTTTTGTTTTGTTTTTTATTAATTTAGATTTTCCTATCGATTGAAATGCTAAATTAAAAATAATATATAACCATAATTCGTTCAAAAATGAATATCGGAGCTATAGGGTTGAACGCCGCCATCAAGTCTGCTTGGCGCGACGCCCAGGGGTGGGGCGATTTGTCCGACCGTACCGGTTCCGGGCGCATTTTGTGCCTGTTTCAACCGTTTCTTCTCTTCGAGGTCCCGATACTGTTTTGCAATGTATTTATCGGACGATCCGAGCCCCCCGCGACCGGAGCCGCTGCCGCTGTCATATGAATACGGCGTGGTTCCAAAGATGTCCGGGCGGGCAATATATCCGTATTCACCGGCACCTTGTCCGTCATAAAAATAGTTGACCGTATACACGTTTGCCGCACGAGAGCTTGGGGCAGGCCGACTTTGCATGCTGCGTTTTTCTGCCGCATCATCTCCGTGCATACCGCCGTCGTTGGAATCCTTAGATTTAGATTTCTTGTTGTTTACGGGATAGTTTCCGCGGAAGTACGCGCCAATATTCGCATAACTTTCGGCAGTAGGAGTGATCAATACCTTGCCCTTGCTTGTATCCAGCACCATTATGCACATTGCGGAATTGAACGGTTTTACCAGGTAGTCGCGTTTACCTTCCGGGGCGTGAGCGGGATAGAACGGCGGATTGGTCATTCCAATCAGGCTGATCGCCAATTTTCCAGATTCGTTGACAGCAATATCTTTTCGCAGCTCGAGTGCGTAATAGTTTGTGCAGATCTTCAGTTCGCTCTCAAATTTGGCAATTCCCATCTGCGACATCTGGTCCATCTGGTCCTTGGACGGAGTTCCGCATTTTTCTTTCGATTTCAGCGTGTATTCACCCTTATCTGAATCCAGCACAGTGTTTCCGTTTACAGCGATTTTTATATCACCGGCACCGGGAAGTGTGAAGTCATCGCTGTATAAGAAATACAACTTGCTTCCACTTTTTATTTTAAACGCGGTGGGTGGGTCGAAGCTGAATTCATATTTTACAGTAACATCTTT
>Ga0214919_10004318_pt1 | contig 20860 bp, 23 predicted proteins | sample LL1503_MetaG_FD_177994 | JGI IMG/M metagenome (GOLD analysis project Ga0214919, IMG submission 177994) | Freshwater microbial communities from Lake Lanier, Atlanta, Georgia, United States - LL-1503 | ecosystem: Environmental > Aquatic > Freshwater > Lake | place: USA: Georgia | collected... | reverse complement strand
AGGAAGAGGCAAGCGCAGCAGTAGAGGAAGAAGAAGAGGAAGAGGAAGAAGAAGAAGAAGAAGAGGAAGAAGAAGAGGAAGAGGAAGAGGAAGAAGAGGAAGCGGAGGTGGAAGAGGAAGTGTTCGAGGTAACGATCAAGGGCAAACCCTATTACACAAGCGACGCTCAAAATGGTGAAATTTACGCAATTGATAAAAATGGCGACCCGGGCGATGCTGTAGGTGCGTTCAAAAACGGAAAGGCGGTATTCGCAAAATAATAATATAATTATAAGTATAACTATAAAAATCGCACATAATCATTGTGTGGGGGTGTAACACATTATAATAAATCGAATATTTATTATAACCGTACGGTACTATTTTTGTTTAATGCCGCATATTTTTTGATTTGCGATTTTTTCGTGTTGTTTTACCGCCATATTTGAGTGATCTAACACTTAATTTTAATGATTTATCACCGCGTCTCTTGCGCTTCGTGGTATATCCTCCTGTTTGATTGGGTGTCTTCGGCATTAATGATTTTAAGTCGATAAGCGGAAAATTGCTATATAAAAGCATGGGATTTTTTTTCAGAAGGGGGTGTTTCAAATGATTATATATGCGTACTAAATTCGAGTTTTCGTAGGAACATTTGATTAGTGGAAGATTGGTTTTATCTAAAATTCCTTTAATACAGTTCAACCGAATAAATATTTCGTAGTATTTTTCCTCCGTTTCGCCAACTTCTGCGCCTTCCTTTTTGGGAGGGCCGCCCTCGGTCGGTGTAAGTACTTTCTGATTCGACATAACACCAACTTCAAGTGCATCAACCGGACCATTTATATTACTCTTCCCGTTTCGCAACAAATCCGATACATATTGAATATTATCTGGGTTTTGATTATAGTTCAACCCGTTCTTCGCAAAAGAATTGAGCATGTCCTGTAATTTTTGATTTGAGCAACCACGTAAAGGGGCAATATATTGTTTCATTTGATTAAATGCATTGGATATTTTACGTTTTTTTAATAATTTCTCACGCAGTTCCAAGTCCCACGGCTCCAGATTTGCGGGGTTCTTGTTCATGAAAGTATTGTATGCCCTAATATTGTTTAAATAGTTGTTTGACTCTATTAAATATTCGTGTTCTGACGCGAGTTCCAATAATCGTGTAGTTGTTGGAAAACTACGTTTCAGTTCGGGTGGTATAATATCTTGGTTAGAATTGTATTTTGCAGCATCGATTTTTATTTTATATAAATCAAACCATTTTCCTATAATTTTATCTATTTTAGATGTTGTTGGATTTTGCAAATCCTGCAATACACTGCTTACAAGTTTTGGGTCAATTCCTTTTGTCGTTCGATTTGATGCGTTTTCAGAATACGTAATAATACTATCTTTAATTGATGCATTTGATTCACTGTTAAACGCGTTATAAAATTTCGTATATAAGCCCATAAACTCCGTTTCGACATCTGCTTTTAGTTTGATTAATTTCGATTGTTCGTGTTTCACATAATATGCTGAGTTCGATAGTTCTCTAAATAACTTTGAATACTCTGGGTGATTAATCACATCATTTATCCAGTACGCTTCCATTATTGTGTATATCCCGGAACTGTTGCGAATGTAACCGAATTGGTTTTTATTATCCGAACCTACTAAATTACTAATAAATGTGGGTAACATAGACATATTTTGCGGTACATCTGTCGTTTCTTTTTTGATATTTTCGATAAAGGTATCATGTAAATTTCCATTTATCGGAAAAGACGTGGGAAATAATAACTGTAGCATCACCATAACATTATGAGTCGCATTACTATGGCGTGCGGAATCGGACGGCAATGTGTCGCCGCTGGTATAGAATTCTTTTTGAAATTGATCTTTATTGAAAAATATATCGATAATTTGTGTTCGCGAAAAATTCTTAAATTTACTTAAATCGTAATAAGCTGCGTCTGTAAAATATGGGAATTCAGACGAGGGCGTTTCCGGGTTTTTGGGGACATTTTTGTCGGCACTATCTTCGTTCGATACTGAGTCGAATAATAAATTGCGCGTTAAAATCGTATCTGATTGCCCTCCGAGTAAATTGGAGCTAATATGTATTTTAATCGACCACGTGCCTATATTTATATTGTTATCGATGAATTCCATGTCTTCTTTATATAATCACTATACTTTTTACATAATGATTATACTGGCTTCGCAAGGGTATTCTCTATTCGCGTTTCGTTTTGTAAAAACTTTCGTGATGCGCCGGATGTTGCAGTTTCCATTTATGAATCACATCTTTTGCCCGTTCCATTTCTTCGTTTGTAATGGTTCCGTCGGATATCTGTTTTTTGCTCGCTTGCGGAATTGCTGCAGGGGGCGAAGCCCCCCTGCGACCCCCCAACTGGCCGACTGCAGTTCGCTTCGGCATAGGAATTTCTGCAGAGGGATTAGAATGACCTCCTGACTGGCCTTGCTGCATAGTAGAACCCGGCATTTGCGGCGGCATTCCGGGCACATTTTGATGTGTTGGCGCAGTATTCGATTCCGATAAATTTGTATAGTACTCGGTCACCGTGGACGGTAAAACACAAAACCGACTGTCCTCGTTAAACAACACATCGACAAACAGGCTAAATAGTAGGGTAATAATTAACGCAATGTATATATCGCGAGTGCCCATCCACGCAATCGCAAAAATGAGGGCTTGACGACTAAATGTGTATTTTAAATAGGATTCCATTGTTTTGCTCAATTTAATGGTCACAAAACGTGACGCAATATTCAATACAATAATCATCATACCCGCGAAGATTTTACTACCGTTTAATGCGGTTATATGGCCATGGGCAAATTCCAACGTGTTGTTTATCTTTTGACCCCATAGTTTCCCATCAAACATTTGTTTTCCCATCTATATTCAATTAGGATAAAAAAACGTAATTGAATATAATAGTTATGAATATGATTCACATGTTATACATGATATGCGAAGCAAAGACCCCATTCATTAGCAGTTCGATTATGCGTCGAAATTGCCGTAGGCCGGAGCAATCTTAGTATGTGCATAAGGGGGAGTTTTATCATCACTAAACCATGTTTCCCATACGTTAGAAACCCAATCGGTATTTGTTTTGGGGTACGTTATATCCTCTTGCATCTGCAATCGGGTTATAATTGAAAATCCGCAATTTTCATCACATGGATTGCATGTATTATCTGTGAAAGATAATTGGGGGAATACATGTGTCGCATTTTCGTTTCGAACATGTTGAGATTTAAACGTCAATGCACCCTGATCACAATGTTCCTTTCGGAAATCTGCAGCCATGTCGGTAAATGATTCTCTTACTTGCGACGTATCCTTCGCTGCTGCTAATTCGCGCTGGCGTGATTTGTAATCATAATCGCTAGGCGCAAACATATAATCGAGGAACTTGCTATGCACTGACCCAGATGTTAATAGAGCATTATAATCATTGGAAAATGCCGAGAAACCCTCCACACAATCCAGTTGATAATAAAATATAACTAAGATGCACACTGCAAACCCATATATGGGATGAATTGTTGTATAAAATATGATTGCTAGCGTTGCGATCAGTCTCCCTAAAGGTGTAATGCTCGCCGACAAAACGTCGTCGGGGAACGCGAAAAAGGAATAGAAAAATAGCAAGGGAAGAACTTGTCCGATAAATTGCTGTATTTTCATAATATGTCCTATTATATCCATATATTTTTGAATCATTAAAATGCCTTTTACTAAATTGCCTTTTGTGAAAACGCCGCCGATTGCCGCGGATAAATATCTGCTTATTTTTTAAGTATTTCATAACTCCATCATTATAATGTCTTTAGTAACATCCGCATCTTCATGGACGAATGACGAATCTACCAAAAAACGTATTCCATCTATGCGAAAGACCGTGAAAAAAATGCCTTCTCCGATACAATCGGCAATACAATCGTCGCCAGATGAATATAGTCCGACCGAAACCGGATATCAACAAACTCAAGAGGATGCATTACAACAAGTGCAGATTGAGCAAGAAGAGCGAAATAAGCGGGTTGCGCAATTGTTGGGTAATATGGACCGCGTAGATTACGAAAATGATGGGAATAAGCTGGCGAATTTTCATCCAATATCGCATCCGACCATTCAAAAAAGGGCGGATTATGATGCGACGGAGCTGTCTAATCCAATTGCTGAACCGGTTTCAAATGGATCAAATCCGTTGCAAATTCCGCCCCCACAACTTCGGCGGAATACGGGCGGTGAATATGCGCCGACAAGCCAAGGTTTAGGAATTTCGCAAAATCCATACAGTAATTATCGCAAAATTTACGAGCCTCCCAAAATTGTTCCCCCCGCCAATTACTATTCCAAAATGGGTTTAGGATCACAGCCCACGATGGATAACAAACTAATGGAGAAAATCAATTACATGATTCATATGCTCGAACAACAACACAATGAAAAAACCAGCAATCTGACCGAGGAATTTATACTTTACACTCTTTTAGGCGTTTTTATCATTTTTATTGTGGATTCTTTCGCACGCGCCGGTAAATATGTCCGATAATTCAACTGCATAATGGTGAGCAGTTTTATAAAACAATATCAAATATTCTATTCCTAATATTGAACAGAATATTATTGCACCGAAAGGTTTATAATACAATTACGCATTTTTCCGGCGCAATAGGCATCCCCGGAAATACTGCATTATACAAGTAATATGCAGCGTCATTTACGAAGAGAGGAGTGTATTTCCACTTCCATCGCTCTAATAATAAATGATTATGTCCAAGAATGTGCAAAACCAGTATTTTGAATCCTGGTGTAATGTGTTGTTGAATGTCGTATAAAGCACCCAAAAAGGCCGCGAAAAGGATTGCGTTTGAATCTTGGACATTGCCTTGAATATTTGATATACTGCCTATACAATCTAACACATTGCCGTCGTCGATCGTATCATAACTGGTCCTTGTATTTTTAAAGAAGAAATATGCATATGGATCTTTGTGTTTTCGCAAAACATATACGTAAATCGACCCATTTCGGATTAAATTGTCCAGGACGCACATTTCGGGAAATGCGCAAAAACCGAACAGATTGGGCGCAGTACCCGTTTCTTGATGAACGATACCGAATAATAGGTCAGACAGCAAATCCATGTTTTCTTGGACAATGCGTGTTATATGGAAATGATCAGACAAGGGCGGTGGCTTGACCCGGTGTAATGGAAATGTATATAATTGGTACTTGACCAACGGAACTATGCCTTCACATAAATTGATCTCTTTTTTGAAAAAAGATATGGGAATATCTGGATTATGTATTCGTTGGTATCGTTCGTGTGATTGAATTATATTCCGCGCAAGATGTTTTGATTGAAAATCACGATGAATGCAAATATGGTCCCAGTAATAGGCATATTGGAAATGAAATTCCCCGGATTTGTCCCATACATATAATCGAATCGCGCGCGACGACATGCACCCTATTTTGTCCGGGACATTCGACAATGCTATTTCACCGGTTTCTTTCGACGGAACAATCATATAATGGTCCTCTTCGTAAAATGATGTGAAACTGGGGTGTGATTGACCAATTAATTCCGTGTGTATATTCGACGCATCCGTTAAAGTTAGCATTTTATCCGATGAAATGTAGTAGCATTGTAACAAATCAGCCATCTTGGACACACCTTCCGTTGAAATGTCTAAGAAGGGTTGCGTTCGAACCTTCGCATCCACATATTTTGTTTTCAATGGAAATCCTGGCTGAATTACAAACGGGCTGCGCGTGTAATATCGCCAAAAATCGTAGCTATGGAATGCGGGTTGCAGGTTCCAAAATGGATAGCGCAATTTAATATAAATGAAACTGATCAAAAATATGAAAAATACAACTAGACTTATATATAACTCCATGTAGGACCTATATATACATACGAAATTCAGGAGGGGAATATAACGATCGCGATTACTGCGGACGTTCAAATATGACCAAAAATTGGTTTTCGTCACCAATACATTGCGATAACGTAACTTGACCTTGGACAATAAATCCACATCGAGATGCGAGCTTTAATAATGTATCCATGCTTTCCATATACAACGTTATTTCATTTTGGCGAACATTCTTGGTCAGCTCGTCTGTAAATGTCTCCTTGAATTGCACCTGCTTCTTGGATTGCAAATCGCTAAAATTATATTGCGCCTTGTACTTGAAATCGATAAAGTCAATAATGGTATCGGTAATGCGCGATCTCGCATATTGCTGCGGATTATTCAATAGGGGCGGTTTTCCGCCAGGAATAATGGGATCAAATCGTGCAGGATCGACTAAATGAACAATCAAATAGCCACCCGGTTTTAACCAGAAATAGCAATTTTGGAAAAAGTCGATCTTATCATCAAACTGATAAATAGTCATGCCTAAACAAGTTATATGCGTAAACGCCCCCGCTTCATATAACATGGGATCTTTTGCATCACCACATACCAACTGTGCGTTGGGGCATTTTTCTTCAACACGTTCAATCATCGCTGCTGATTTATCAACCCCATACACGCGAAATCCTCGATCCAATAATTGTTTGGCTAAATGGCCCGTTCCTACACCAATGTCCAAGAAAACACTGTTATTTTGCGTTGGCTGAGTCATGGATATGATTTTATCTGTCTCAAACATACATCTTTTATCGGGAAGCATTAGTTGGTCGTAAATTTCAACGTAAAACGGGTCATATGAATCACTGTCTTGTTTTAATACATAATTGGCGTCTTGCTGAAACCCTTCATAGTATCGAGACAGATCCTGGCGTTTATACCAAAGCACGAGTAACATTGCGATTCCTAAAATAATTAATGTTTGAAACCAATATTTATCTGGGTGTGTAGAAAAAAACATCGCCGATTTATAAAAATTGGATATATATACTAACGAAATATTAGACATTGTCCAAGAAGACACATACGCAATTCATTAACATTATGGAATGCGGTAATGTTTAGACATTTTTAGCTACATAGATCGTTTCGACATGCAGCCGGGGTCCAACATGAAACTATTATTCATACAAACACACGAAATATATAGCAATATATCATATGAAGCCTTTTACACCAAATACATATAACTTGCGATTATCGAATCAATCGAGGACTGGCGCTTCTACATCAAAGCGTAAAAGTCGTAAAATCGTGTTTTCTAGGAAAACCCATAGAAAAACGAAAACAAATACACACATTGCTGGTGGAAACGTAACTCGGAAATCGCACAGGTTAAACAAGGGTGAGATTCACATACCCACAAAAGAACTGGGTACGGGTAGCCGGATGGTGGCCGATTCTGAATTACAGCGATTCGTAGATATTGAAATCGATGACCAGCTTCCACAAGTGGTATCTGTCCCAGTTCGTACAGAAAGACACGCATTTCTGGTAGATATTCAGCAAAAGAACCGAAGAATAATGATATCAGATTGGGGTGGGGGCAAAAATAAAACAAGAGGCATTGAATATGTTCAAAAGAATAAGCGTAAAATCCGGAACGTAAATTATAGCGAGAATTGGGTGCAATACTCACAATTAATGGAACTACTTGAAAAAAAATATAATTTACCGATTGAATATTACGATGTAGATGAAGAATTATACGAGGAGTCGGATATGCACCACACAAAGTATAATTTTAGCGGAGGTTGTTCATACTATATTTACAAGTGGGTAAGCAAATATTATCCAGGATATTATGCATAAATCAGTTTAGACCAACGACGATCGTTGGTCTAAATATATGGAGGCGACTACTCTATTTATTTATAATGGTTCGGAGTTGGGTCCTCGTGTTGTTATTAAAACGGTCAATTCCAACCTGAGGCGCACCCGTCACATTGGGATGAACTTGCTGATCAAACTTGTCTTTTCTAAACAATTCGGGATATGGCTGCTCGCTCGGTTTCGACGGCACATAGACCTTGTACAAGTCACTGTCTGAAGACGGAATATACACACCTCTGTCGGCACCCTTCTGTAGGGAAACCCCCTGATTGCGCAAATCACTTTCAATATTGATATGGTTAATAAATCCACTAACAGGCGCGGTCTTCATTACAGGAGGCGTGAAATTCGCAGCCGGCGAATAGTTGTAGTTTGGCTCGATCGGCACGGTAGCCGGCATGCGGGCATCTAACATCGGGAATAACGAATACTTGGTTGGTACCGGGCGGGGGGAGAAATTTGGCGCCAGGGGCTTGTCTGGGACATCGCGTTCCATGATTCGCATATTTAATTGGTCTGTGCGTTCAAATTGTCCGTAATATAAATAATGTGGTAATCCGGGAATAGCATTGTCTCGTTCTCTTAAATCCATTTAACTTTCCTATATAGTATATAAAAACAAATTACATAAAGATATTACGACAATATATATTGTGTTTGACTAAATGGTTAAAATTTGTACCTCTACTTATCCTGATAATTCAAAATGGGCGTCTTATTTTGAATTGTATCCATATCCATTGAGCGATTTTCAAAAATATGCGATTGAAGGTATTGTCGAAGGCCACCACGTATTGGTGACTGCGCATACTGGGTCGGGAAAGACTCTTCCTGCGGAATTTGCGATTGAGCATTTTGTGAAGCAAGGGAAAAAGGTGATTTACACGAGTCCAATTAAGGCCCTTTCCAATCAGAAATTCTCGGAATTTACGCGAAAGTACCCGCATATTTCGTTTGGACTTATGACCGGGGATATTAAAACGAATCCCGAAGCGGATGTATTGATTATGACTACTGAGATTTTGATGAACGCGCTGTTTTTGCAAACGATAAAAGGCGGCACTGAAGTAAATCCAACTCAGTTGCATTTTAATATTGATATTGAGAAGGAACTGGCGTGTGTTGTGTTTGACGAGGTGCATTATATTAATGATGCCGACCGAGGACAAACGTGGGAAAAAACGATACTTATGCTTCCCCATCATATTCAAATGGTCATGTTATCTGCGACAATAGACAACCCGCAACGTTTTGCTAAATGGGCGGAACGTGGTTCTACATCAAAAGAAGTATATCTGGCTTCAACTGAAAAACGCGTAGTACCACTGAGCCATTACGGTTATTTGACTATTAATGAAGGATCAGTGAAATTGGTAAAAGACAAGGAATTAGAGAAGGAAATTCGCAAGGCGGTGCATAATTTAATTCCGCTGCAAGACGACCGCGGAAAATTCAACGAAGACGGATATAAGACTTTGGCTAAAATGTCCAAGGTTTTCCAGGATCGTTCGATTTTCCCCAAACGGAAACATGTGCTAAATAACCTAGCCATGTTTTTGAAGGAGCGCGAAATGTTGCCCGCGATTGCGTTTGTATTTTCGCGCAAAAATGTCGAAGCGTGTGCTGCAGATATTACAGTACCACTTTTGGAAGATGATAGTAAAGTGAGTTACACTGTACGCAAAGAATGCGAGCAAATTATCCGACGATTGCCGAATTATCGAGAGTATTTGGAATTGCCGGAATATAACCAGGTTGTTTCGCTTTTGGAAAACGGCATTGGAATTCATCATTCTGGAATGGTACCCGTATTGCGCGAAATTGTTGAAATTATGATTTCAAAAAAATATATTAAATTGTTATTCGCAACCGAATCATTTGCGATTGGGCTGGATTGTCCGATTAAAACGGCAATATTCACCGGTATCACAAAGTTTGATGGTTCAACTGAACGGACACTAATGTCGCACGAATATACACAAATGGCTGGACGTGCCGGGCGTCGCGGGATTGATAATATTGGGCATGTTGTACATTGCAACAACTTATTTCAGATTCCAGCGGTTGATGAATATAAAATGATGCTTGGTGGAAAACCACAGCGGCTTGTATCGAAATTTCGAATTTCGTACGAATTAGTGTTGAATTTGCTGAAAAACGGGAGAACCAAGATGTCGGATTTTATACATTTTACGGAAAACAGTATGGTGTGCGAAGAAATACATCGGGATATGACGGGCAGCAATCTGAGATTGCGAAGAAACAACAGGAATTGAGCAATGCGGAGGCGAAATTGCAAAGTCTCCAAACACCACATGATGTATGCAATCGAACAATACAAATGGAAGACGATCTGCAATATTCGACGAATAAGACGCGGCGAGAAATCGAACGAGAATTAAAGGCGATATATTCACTTCACGCAAATTTGAAAAAGGACATGGAAATCGTGCGCGCTGTAACTGCGATAAACACGGAATTGCATGATAAACACAGTACATTGGATAACATGCGATATTATATTGAGGACAATATTACGAAAGTGTGTGATATATTAGAAATGTCCGGGTTTATAGAGAAAAATGTGGAAAATGAATATGGTCTTACTCCATCCGGGCGAACCGCGTCTGGAATAGCCGAAGTGCATTCTATTGTCGCAACACATGTATTATTAAAACACAAATGGTTTTGCGAATTAGGTGTGGAGCAAATTATCGGGTTTTTGGCGTGCTTTACGGATGTGAATGTAGCCAAAGACAGTCAGCATCATTCGCCACATACATCGGATTCAGCATTAAAGGAAGCCATCGTACAGTTAGAGACGACATTCCGAGAATACGAGCAAATGGAGTTGGATCGAAAAATTTACACGGGTCACAATTATGATGATCCCATTTGTTTCGATATGCCGGATTTGGCGGTTGGCTGGTGTTATTGCACAAATGAAGTGGAATGCAAACGTTTTATTCAAAATGACGTGGCTTTACTTGGTATTTCAGTGGGGGACTTCACAAAGGCGCTTTTGAAAATATCTACGATTGCACGCGAATGGATGGTGGTCGCAGAAGTTGCATGTGAGACGGCATGTGCGCATAAATTATCGCAGGTTGATAGTACAATATTGAAATATGTGACTACCGCACAAAGCCTGTACGTGTAATATATTCAAACAAAATTGATTTCGAGTTGTATTATGTTCAACATAATACAAATCAGTTTTACCAATTATTGGATATAAATGCAAAATATGGATGCAGTGAATCAAGTGGGTATATATGACGGATGGTCGTCCGATGAAGACGACGACATTTATTCGGCAATATTCGAGATAGAGGAAAATCATCACGACGATTTTCAAGACAAACAATATTACGTCGGTTTGCCGTATTACGACAATGTATTTGACGTCCTCATATTGGCGTCCGTTATACAAAGTAGTAACTTCTTAACACGTCCGATCGAACATACAATGCACTATTTAACAAATTATAGTGTAATACGAACCGGCCGCGCAACAAAACCGGAAATTATGCAATTACATATTCACCCGATACATGAAGCGTACAATGTTGTATTAAAAACACACTGGATTCGTTTAATACAACGCACCTGGAAAAACGTGATGATACGTCGCGCCGCGACCCGCCGGAAATGGCTTCAACCAGAAACAATGAAATACAGGGAGCTGCATGGGCGCAGTACAGACATACTTCCCGGTTTGCGCGGGATGCTTGCCCCTCTTCAAAACCGGGATTCACAAAATATCCTTATATTTACGTAAATACAAATATACGGTGGTACCAACATTATGTTTGCTAAAAATTTTGATATTGTTTGTCGAAGAGTTCAAAAAATTGATGTATATTTCGCTAATTGGTAATCCATATCCCATACCGGACAATGGCGAAAATGTACTAAAATCCTCTTTTTCAATGATATCGGACGCTTTTATTGCGGTTGTTGAATAACTATAGAGCCAAATATGCTGCATGTTTTTTTCTTCAATACCAATTCCGTTATCTTGGATTTTAATCACCATCCACTCAGAATCAATGTCCTGTGAAGTTAATTCGATGCGCGGATTGGTACGCGGTAATACCGCCTGAACGCTATTTTTCAATAGTTCAAATATGATATAATACAAGTAATGGTCAATCGTAACGAGGCTCGTGGGCGCAATATTCCATACTATAGCAGTGCTCAAATCAATATTCACGGCGTTTCGATCACAGATTAACTGTATGTTATTAATCGCATCTTGCACAATATGCACAATATTTGTATTATAGTTGATAATACCAAACCGATCGCATTGTGTTGCCCCGCGCATTTGTTCAAATAGAGACAGGTATAATTCCAACAAAATACGTATTTCGGTACGGTTCGTGTGAAATCGATTCAAAAAAGTTTGAATAGTCGGCGCATCAATACTATTGATTTTATTTTCAAGCTCCAATTCATGCAAACCTTTTGATATGGTAATTAGCGTGGTCGAATGTCGGGTGTAAATCGTTTCAATTATTTGCTTGAACTCGTGCATATCGGTGTCCGTCTGTGGCTCTTTTGCGTTCGTTAATTCGTAAAAGGATATTAAATACCATTCCCGGATTTTGTTGATAGAATGAGTCTTGGATAATCCAAACGGGAAATTATTTAGATCTGTAACACGCTTCGCCAAACGTATAGGCATTTCATTATATATATGTTTGGTTGTGATCGGTATAATGTATTTTGGTGAAATTGTGCGACTCTGTAACATATCGGGGAATTTGATGTGTGATCCCCGTTTCAAACTATAATCGAAAATTTTATTGTATAATTGAGAAAATCGGTGTGCCATTATATTGGGGGCTGATTTTATCCGCGGTTTAGCGTCATTAAATACAGGAACTGATTCAAATCGCCCAGTATTTCATCACGAATATTGAGCAAGTCGCTGTCCTGGCGCGAATCCAAACATTGGTTTAAGTCCATTAAAAATTCGCGATAATAGAATATTTTGGATTTGAAATCTCGTGTGCGATGATATTGCACGATAGATACCGTGTCGTTCCAATCTTCAATACGTGATCCGTCTTTGCCTAAATATACTTCTACAAATGTATCGATGTGCTCGTTTAGTTTTCCGTATAATTCATCAGTCGCAATATGCTCGGGGTAGGAGCGTGTCTTCCAATGATATAGTTTGACTACGTTGAGCATTTCTAATAAAACGCGCACAATATGAGTCTTTTGGGTTGAACGACATTTTGCAGTCTTTCGGAACCCCTTTTTGGACTTGCGTACTCGAGATTTTATAGGCATTATACAATATGACTATAAATTTCCCAAATGGGAAGCGAAGAATGTTTATACGATAATATAGGCCTTTTTGGATTCATGCGCCCCAATTTTGGCCAAAACCATATTTACTTCATAGTTAGACTTATTGGGAAGATGAATTTTTATGTGCATATTGTTGAGTTTGTTTAATATATCAACGGTGCCTTCCTCGAAAGTAACTACCTTTCCTGCAATTTCCTCTCGCGTGCCCAATATTACATGGCCGGTAATTGGGTCGTAACTATCTACTAAAATTGTACCATCGCGGACTTGAAATTTCGGACTGATTTCACGAATCGTGTTCAGATTTTTCAAATTATGGTAAAAGAAAAAGGTGGATTGCATTTATTATGATAAAAATAAATATAATATAATCGTTCATATTTGTATTCGCAGATAAACTCATCTAAAAACAGCACCATGTATAATAATGTATGTGCTCTGCGTGCATTTTGTATGTTTTATGTTTCGTGTTGTAAAACATCAGTTCATATTGTTCTCCATTGTCCAATGAACCCATAACATGAACCCCCGAATATGATGAGTAATGCTGAATTGATTTTATTGTATATATTCGCGACTTGTCTGCACATAAGTTGTTTCCGAAATATTTGCATTTGTATATTTCATTTCCGACTGCAAAAAAATCCATTTAATTGTGGTATTTACATATACATATACATACAAAATTGATGGATTCGTAGTTATAACACCGTGTATAGTTAAATAACTTTACCATGGAAAATACAGACGAATCATTCATACTCACGCGGTATTTATATATCAAGGACGACGTATTGGCGTCGTTATGCATGTCTATTTTGGACAAGAACCATGAAGAGGCTGCATTTTGGGCATGCGAATTATATTATTCTGGGTTTGAAATTGAAGTTGCCGAATATTTGCAGTTGATATATCAGATATTCTTTCGTTCGAATAATCCACGACTTGGTAAATTCATGCAAACCATGGTGGGTCGAATAATGGAGGGCGCTCATATTGCGACCACGATGGCGTACAATTTAAGCGCAAAACCGCGGAAATTCACAGTACATGATTTTGCCGCGCGTAACCAAGACCCGGAAATCTTACCCGAATCATATGCGACGGAAACGCGTATTCTCGTTCATATACAACATGATGCTATTGAAAAGTACAAAACTAAATCGATGGGGCTCATCCGCAATTGGAAGTTTCTGCAGCAAGTCTGTTTATATGAAACGCGAAAAAATGTGATGGACATATTCGGAGGCAGTCATCGCGATTTAGATTTCAAATATATGTGTGAAATGCACCGCATGGACAAACACTGGGTATATTTTGCGTCGTTTTCGCCGATATGGATGGCGCGCATTCAAGAATATAATGGTATTATAGACAATGCTGCAAAAACGGTCATATTTGATGACTGTGACTGCTTGGAACAATTCTTCGAATTGTATGGATACGAACCCGATGAACAACCCATGCTTATACAACAGCGACTTATGCATTTAATTCAATATAAGCAACTCACTATGGGCGAATTTTGTAAATTATATGATAAACGAGGAGTGAAAAGTGTGCGGAAGATGCTATGTTCTCAACGCGCAAGTTAGTCGTTATTTCATTCAATGTAACCGTTTGCGATAAAGCATTGCATTCAGTATGGTCTTGTATTTGTCGCGCGTACTTAAGTCTTCGTTGATGTAATAATAATGATATGCTATGTACCATTATTATGAATTATTTTTTTTGAATAAACATGATGAACCGGCACCTAATCGAAACAATATATGTAAATTTTGTATATAATATTGACGTTTTATTATATACAAAAATATAAAGTGCACTGCACTATTTGAAAAATCGATGCACTACATTCATAATGTATCCCATAAATGGTAAGACCGCTTATAAATTATAGACAATAAACGTAGTCAATCCGAGCAAAACACCACCCCATAACCCATCCATCACGGCCAATTTCCAATCCCACTTTTTGAATAGTGCATAATTGGTGCTATCAAATACACCGTATATCACTATCCCCAGCAAAACCGCTTCATATACAGGGCGGTGTCTCGATAGAATGAAATAATTCAACCCTAATATGAGCAGTAAATAACATACCATTGCAGGCACCAATTTCACTTGCATAACAACCCGCTGTATTTGGACGATTTGCGTTTCAAACGCACCTTTGTTAAAACTCAAATAAATAAAATCAAGGGCCAGCAAAACTGCGGCGGATAACAAAATTCGATGTACTGGTTTCATATATATAATATAGACTCACACAATATCCTTTCGCAAAATCGTGGTTTTGTGGTTTATATATTCATTACAGCCACGGAATCCTGGAATTTATTTGTGTTGTCTGTTGTTTCCAATGCATGGCCATCGGATGCTTTGAAGTCGATCTGTTCATCTTGGACAGTAAGCGGGGTTTTGTTCTCATTCGGTTGCGCGTCGTCATTAGTCGCACACACTGGTTCTGTTCGAGGGACTAATACCGGCGTAGCAGGTAATTTGGTAATTTTCTTGGTAATATTTTGCTGCTGCAACCAATAAAGTGCTAAATCGGGTGCATTTGATATACAATTCATGACCGTGTTATACGATACGCTGCACACAAAGGTATTCGGTGCGTCTAAATACATGACCGAATACCACCAATATGGCGGAATGTACAATACATAGCCTTCTTGGATATCGAACTCCAGGAATTTGGTTTTCTCAAAGTCGGTCGCATATTGTTCTAAAGGCCGGGTTGGATGGACCGGAGAACGAAATTCGTAGTTTTCATAGTCTTTGACTGCATGTAAATATTTGGAACTTTTCCAAGGAGTCATTTTCACTCGAATTTTGCCGGAAGTCACGCACAGAAACTGGCGGTAATTTGTATGGTAACGTAATGGGGTAACCGCGTTTGGCGATGCGAACCATAAATCGTATTTGGTATGAACATTAAACATGGGTTTCAGGAAATCGTCCATAGATCGCATGGAACGTAGTAATCCCGATTCGTCTAAAAAGTCGTCGTTATTTTCTGAAAAGAAATGCGCCGCGTTGTCGTTTTCTAACAGTTTGATCGAATTATGCAAGGATAGTGAAACCGAATCCACCTGACTATTTTCGGTTCGATGATTTTTATAATAATCGTGCGCGTCTTTGATACGGACATCATACGACCCAAAACGTGCTATATATTGGGGAGTAATATCAGCAAACAATTTGGGATGAATATTCTGAAATTGAAATAATACGGGCTGCCGAATATCGCAAACCTCTTGTAAATGAGTATTGTTTGAGAAGTCCATTTCATAAATGTCCAAATCATCGCTCTTTTTGAATTGGTTCATAATATAAATGTAAAGGAATAGAACCATAATGAAAACACATAAAGTTCCTAAAAAATCCATGATCAATCCAACTATACTATGTTTGGATTGATTATTCGTAAATGTCGAACGCATAAATATATAGTTAGTTATTATAATGGTGTTTTTGATATTTGATGTATGCGGGGGGCTATGTAATCAGTTCTATGATATATTATGTGGTGTAAATTTTGCAGTGCAAAATGATATACCATTTACATTTAGGTATTGTATGTCTCGAAGTAAAGATATGAAACGGGGACGGGAATTGGAAATGGACCAGTTATATGATATTCATTGTTTTAGAAGATTTTCATTATTTTCAGAATTTAATACGGTTAAACCAAATCTAACTCCCGAAAATACATTCAATGTAAATAAACAAGTCTGCACAAAAATCATAAGTAAGGATAAGAATCTTCTTAAACAAATTATGTCGTTCCAAAAAGAATTTATTATTTTACCATTTTTTCATACAGTGTTTGATTTTACAAAAATAACCATTCATTTTCTAAACAAAATTATACCCGCCGAACCGATAATGCAAAAATATATAGAGGTAAAAACACTTTTGGGCCTCGTTGATGGAAAATACAATTATATTCACTATCGATATGAAGCCGATTTTATTACACATTTTCAAATCAAAAAAATGTTGTCTTTGCCTGATGTAATTGACCGGGTGAAATTTAAGGATTCAACATGCACTACATATATTGCATGTTCAAATGCGCAAGATTTACTGAAAGATTACCCCAACAATAATCAATTATTATACAAAAATGAAGATGATTTGAAAAATTTGGGCTATGAAGAATGTGCATTTATCGATTTTATGATCGGAAAATATAGCAAAGAAGTATCTGGTAACATACGATCATCCTTTTCTGGTGTGTTAAATAGTCTTCATTCCACAAACAATTTTTATTGCTAATCGTCGATTTTCGGTGCTAAATAAAAGACAAATTTCGATTCGTCGTCGTCGCTCAATGAATATACCAACCGAATTGGATAATTTGCACTCATACACACCTCCACATTTTTGGCCAATTTACTATACATGCAAATATTGTGCAAATAAGATAAACTAAACGATAAATTCAATTCCTGATCTTCTTCAATTGCAAAAGAGAGTACGTCGTCAATTGGTATATCTACACTCATTTTCCCAGTTTCCTGGCTCTCTGAACACAGCTGGATTTTCTCTTCGGAACATTCGATTTGGAGAGTATCGCCAAACATTTTTAACTGGTCAATAAGAGTAGCAAATGTGTTTGACGGAATGGCGAATTCGGCCTGATACTCCATTTCTGGTATATGCATCACGTCAGAATCAATTTCCATAAGTGGTATTTGAAAATGTCGGTCAAATACTTCTGTATTTTCACACGTCATCGCAATTTTTAATGTGTCGTCGCCTTGTTCCAACAATTGAATGCACAAGTTTTGATTTTTATCGCGCGCACGCAATACTTTGAATAAATTCCCAGAATGAATACCTACGACCAAATCGCAATCGTCGTGCAGATCATATACATGAAACCAGGATTTCGGTATGTGTATTTCAAATACAGATACATGTGACGAATCCATAGCCTGAATAAACATTTTGTCCGCATTAAACGTCATATTAATATGTTCAGTAAATAATTTGATATGCTGAAATAGTCCGGTGAAAATGTCCGCTTTGTGCGAATCGTGAATTTGTAAGTCCATATGTGTAATTTATGGTGCATGAAACCCTTTATGTGTTTTACGGAGAGAAAGGTTTTTTTTCTAAAACCAGTTTCCCACGCGCACTATCATCAACCATTGATGCGAACAATTTATTTAATATCGGAATAACCGTCGGATAATTGTATAAATGAATCTGCTGTAGTTGCGTTTGAAATTGCGCGCCAGGCTGAAAGCATTTTTTGCAAAATAATTCAATTAGATCGTGGTATCTCTGTGCAGCGGTAATTGTAAATGATTGCAAATTAATATGCAATGAAAATACATGGTATTTATTAACACATGTATTTGCTAAACGTGTCGCATATTCGATAATTTGCGGATAAATATTTGGGCAAATAAACATTTTTAACTTCGGATAATCGACATAAATCTCATTTTTATCAGGAATTATATACATACAACTGCTTAACAAAGTAGTCAAATCCATATTTTGAACAATCGTGCTCGCACATTCCAATTTCTGATTGTTTTTAAACAGGCGCCGTTTTTGAGTTTCATTATAAAATTTTGTTTGTAACTCGGCGATTTGTTCTTCCACGTGATTATTCGGTTGCATGATGTTATACAAAATACATAGCATCATTTTTATATTGTTTTTACGAGTTTATCCGACGGAACGACTTTTACGAAATAAAATGTTGGATATATCGAGACCGGGTTATCTATATTTAGACCTATATGTATATCTATAATGTTTCCACATTTATCAAAAGAGGATGAAAAAATGTTTTATAAATATTTAGACAAAATACGGGTTTATTTTGAATATGGTTCGGGCGGTTCAACGTATCAGGCAAGTATTCGAAATAATATAATTAAATTATATTCCGTCGAAAGCGACAAAGAATGGTATAACAATTTGCAAAAAAAGATTAAATCAAATAATCTTACGTATATTTTTAATGATATGAACACAAAACCGAATACATGGGGGCGCCCTGGACCAAATAGCACCAATATACAGCGGATAAATTATAGTAACCATATAAGAAATCTACCCAAGCAGGAACAAGAAAGTATTGATTTGGTATTTATAGACGGCCGTTTTCGCGTAGCATGTTGTCTAAAATGTTTCAATGTTATCAAACCCGGGTGTCTTATTGCATTTGACGATTTTTTAGATAGACCAAACTATCACGTCGTGTTAAATTACTACGATATTGTCGAAAAAACGAACGATAATAGAATGGTCATTTTACGAAAAAAACCAGGTGTAACTTCTATACCAGAAGAGTTAATAAAAAAATATGAATTGGACATGAACTAATCGATTTTTATACATGCAAATTTTTCGCGTATTTAATAAACATAATTCGATTCGTGTAGCGATTTTCCGGTGTCCTCTTCACCAATATATTGACCAATTGACGCGAGCCCGTTCGCCTTTGCACGATGCGACAACATTGCCTGAGCCGGTTTAACATTTGCAGATAATCCGCGCCATATATCCAATACGCTTGCCTGCAATGCTCTTCCATAAGAGAACGTCAAATACCACGGTTTGTGACCAACCACATTGTTAATTTCATTCAAAGCCACACTCGCCTCAATTTCGGACATTCCTCCTGATAAAAATACGACACCGGGCATACTGACCGGCACAGCTTGTTGCAACGCATTTACGGTGAGTTCTCCCAGACGAACGGAATCATGCAATTGACCGGAAGATACTCCGGGACGCACCATATTTGGCTTCAACAATGTACATTCAATATCAACATGATGCCGAACCAATTCGCGATATACGTGACTCAATACATTGACCGCGACCTGATGGGATTGCTCAATTGTATGTGTTCCGTCCATCAATATTTCCGGTTCTACAATTGGGACCAACCCATTGTTCTGACTAATCGACGCATAGCGGGCCAAAGTGACCGCGTTTTCGTGAATAGACAAATCCGAAGGGAGGTTTTTGTTCATGTCGATTTTTAATACGGCGCGCCATTTAGCAAAACGTGCACCTGCATTGTAGTATTTTTTACAACGTACATCCAACTCATCCAAACCTTGAGTCACAGTTTCGTCGTCTGACCCATACAGCGGCTTCACACCCATATCCACTTTGATACCAATGACTATATCGTTATCGATTAACGGTTGAACCAGTCTCGACCCATCTGGACCAACATCAAATAATGTTTCTTCGTATGTAATTACACCACTAATATGCTCATTTAGGTGTGGGGTAGTAAATAGCATATTTCGATATGCGTATCGGTTGTCGCGCGTATTTTCAATTTTTATACTATTAAAGCGCTTCCCGATTGTTCCTGAACTTTCGTCTGCGGCTAAAATACCCTTCCCGCGTGTGCATATTTTTGAAATCGTCTGAAGCTGTTCGACTTTATTCATGGGAATAATATTGTATGATTGCAATATTATTTTATATTGTTTATGCATTTACTTCTGCATGTATTTCACCCACCTCGTTGGGTTTATCATCGGTCCATATTGCTCGAACCACCTTTTTTGCACGCCCCTTATTACGTTTTGATCTATTCGCCGATGTATCTTCAACAGACGCCTCTTGTTCTTGCCCTTGTTCAACAGACGCCTCTTGTTCTTGTCCTTGTTCAACAGACGCCTCTTGTTCTTGTCCTTGTTCAACAGACGCCTCTTGTTCTTGTCCTTGTTCAACAGACGCCTCTTGTTCAACATAGGCA
>Ga0214919_10004317_pt1 | contig 20867 bp, 13 predicted proteins | sample LL1503_MetaG_FD_177994 | JGI IMG/M metagenome (GOLD analysis project Ga0214919, IMG submission 177994) | Freshwater microbial communities from Lake Lanier, Atlanta, Georgia, United States - LL-1503 | ecosystem: Environmental > Aquatic > Freshwater > Lake | place: USA: Georgia | collected... | reverse complement strand
TCGACCTTCATGATCGGCTCGAGGAGGATCGGCTTGGCGTCCTTCATGGCTTCCTTGAAGGCGAAGATGCCGGCCATCTTGAACGCCATTTCGTTCGAGTCCACTTCGTGGAAGGAACCGAAGACGATGCGGGCGCGGAAGTTGATCACCGGGTAACCGGCGACGGTGCCGTTGTTGGCGGCTTCGAGGATGCCTTCGGTGGCGGGCTTGATGAATTCCTTGGGGATGACGCCGCCGACGATCTCGTTGATGACTTCCTCGCCCTTGGCCTCGGCCTCGCGACCGGCGACCGGGTTCGGCTCGAGCTTGATCTCGACGTGGCCATACTGGCCGCGGCCACCCGACTGGCGGATGAACTTGCCGACGCCTTCGGAGGCGACGTTGATGGTCTCGCGGTAGGAGATCTGGGGCTTGCCGGACTTGGCCTCGACCTTGAACTCGCGCTTGAGGCGGTCGACGATGATCTCGAGGTGGAGCTCGCCCATGCCGGAGATGAGGGTCTGGCCGGTCTCCGGGTTGGAGGTCACGCGGAAGGTCGGGTCTTCCTGGGCCAGGCGCTGCAGGCCGATGGAGAGACGCTCCTGGTCGCCCTTCGAGTTGGGCTCGATGGACATGGAGATGACGGGCTCGGCGAAGGTGGTCTTCTCGAGGATCAGGTCATCCTCGGCGGTGAGGGTGTCGCCGGTGGCGATGTCCTTCGGGCCGATGATGGCGCAGATGTCGCCGGAGTAGGCGACCTCGATCTCCTCGCGGTCCATCGCGCGCAGGAGCACGATGCGCGAGATGCGCTCGTTCTTGCGGGTGCGGGGATTGTAGAGGGCCTCGCCCTTCTTGAGCTGGCCGCGGTACACGCGGTAGAAGACGAGCTGGCCGACGTGCGGGTCGGACCAGAGCTTGAAGCACAGGCCGGTCACCTTGGCCTTGTCGTCCGGACCGATGGCGATCTCCTTGTCGCCGTCTTCGGTGAACGCGCGCTGCGGGCGCATGTCGACCGGCGAGGGCAGGAAGTCGACGACGCAGTCGAGGAGCATCTGGACGCCCTTGTTCTTGAAGGCGGAACCCGGGATGACGCCGATGAAGTTGAGGGAGAGGGTGGCCTTGCGGATGCCGGTGCGCATCTCGTCGATGGTCACTTCCTGGCCATCCAGGTACTTGGCGGCGAGGACGTCGTCGAAGTCGGCGAGGGCCTCGACGAGCTTGGTGCGCCATTCGGCGGCCTCCTTCTTCTGGCCCTCCGGGATGTCGACCGTGTGGTACTTCATGCCCTTCGGGTCGGTCTCGTCGTAGACGTAGGCGACGTTCTTGATCAGGTCGATCATGCCCTTGAACTCCTCGCCCTGGCCGATCGGGATGAAGAGAGGGTGGGCGTTGCCCTTGAGCTTGGTGCGGATGTCGTCGACCGCGCCGAAGTAATCGGCGCCGGTGCGGTCCATCTTGTTGACGAAGGCGACGCGCGGGACGCCGTACTTGTTCATCTGGCGCCAGACGGTCTCGGACTGGGGCTGCACGCCGGCGACGGCGCAGAAGACGGCGACGGCGCCATCCAGGACGCGGAGCGAGCGCTCCACCTCGGCCGTGAAGTCCACGTGGCCGGGGGTGTCGATGATGTTGATGCGGTGGTCGATGTTCGCGAAGTGGCCTTCCTTCGTCTTCCAGCCCGCGGAGATCGCGGCCGCCGTGATGGTGATGCCGCGCTCGCGCTCCTGCTCCATCCAGTCGGTGGTGGCGGTGCCGTCGTGCACCTCGCCCATCTTATGCACCACGCCGGTGTAGAAGAGGATGCGCTCGGTCGTCGTCGTCTTGCCGGCGTCGATGTGCGCGGCGATGCCGATGTTGCGCGTGTGCTCCAGGGGGAACGCGCGGGACGAGGAGTTGAGTTCGGAAAGCTTGGCCATGGTCGGGACCGGGAATCAGGCGGGGGTCAGGCGGATTACCACTTCAGGTGGGCGAAGGCACGGTTGGCCTGGGCCATCTTGTGCGTCTCTTCGCGCTTCTTCACCACGTTGCCCGTGTTGTTGTAGGCGTCGACGACCTCGGCGGCGAGGGCCTCGGACATCGTGGTGCCCTTGCGGCCGGCGGCGGCGGCGACGACCCAGCGCAGCGCGATGCTGTTCTGGCGTTCGTGGCTGACCTCGACCGGGACCTGGTAGGTGGCGCCACCGACGCGGCGGCTCTTGACCTCCAGCTTCGGGCGGCAGTTCTCGAGGGCGCCGAGCAGGAGCTCGACGGGATTGCCCTTCATCAGCTTCTCGCTGACCTTCTCGATCGCGCCGTAGACGATGCCCTGGGCGATGGACTTCTTGCCGGACTTCATCACGACGTTGATGAGCTGGCTGACGAGGGGGGAGCCGTAACGGGCGTCCGGGAGGTGGGCGCGCTTGGCTGCTTTGCGACGACGAGACATGGTCTAAGGGAGTTGGGTGCGGAAACGGATTAGGCCTTCTTCTCCTTCGGGCGCTTGACGCCGTACTTGGAGCGGGAGCGACGGCGCTTCTCGACGCCGGAGCAGTCGAGGGGGCCGCGGACGATGTGGTAGCGGACGCCCGGGAGGTCCTTCACGCGGCCGCCGCGGACGAGGACGACGGAGTGCTCCTGGAGCTTGTGGCCTTCGTCGGGGATGTAGGTGATGACTTCCTGGCCGTTCGTCAGGCGCACCTTGGCGCACTTGCGCTGGGCCGAGTTCGGCTTCTTCGGCGTGCGGATCATGACCTGGACGCAGACGCCGCGGCGGAAGGGGGAGTTGTTCAAGGCCGGCGACTTCGACTTGGCCTTGGGTTGGATCCGCGGTTTGCGGACGAGCTGGTTGATGGTAGGCATGGACCTCGGTAAATAGGGAAAAGAGGGTTTGGGCATAGGGTTCGAAGCCCCTCATGCAAGCGGAAAGTGCTTTGGTTTTAAGGTTTCTTTACGGGGGGTGACCCGGGCAGCCGGCCCCCTTCTTTTATGCGGGACAATTTCGGCCCAAGTCACAAAGTCGGGGTCTATGTCCCGTCCGCACCTGCTGCTCGCGCTCGCCCTAGGGCTACCCTTGCTGGGTGCGGCGGCCGAGCCCAAAGCCGCCACCCCCACCCCTACCCCCGCCCCTGCCCCAGCAGCCAAGGCGGCCGCCGGCAACAAGGAAAACGATACGGACGCTGAAATCATCCTTTTGACGGGCATGCCTGCAGGAAAAGCCCCTGAAATGGTAGCCACCTACGCCCGCAAGACCTACGTCCGGGCGGAACTGATCAAGGACCCCCTGCTGCGCCAATTCGTCCAGTTGGCCTTGGCTAAAATCGAGGATCAGCCCGAAAAAGCCCTGCAAATCCGGCAAGAACACCTCTCCAAGCTGGCTGAATTCTTCCTGGATCGGGCCATGGAGGCCCAGGCGGCGGATAAACTGACTGAAACCCTCCGTCTCGCGGAGATTGCGGTGCGCTGCAACCCGGCCAACCCTAAGGCTAAACTATTCTACGCCAACTTCTTACACGGAAAGATGGGGCGGACTGACGATGCCATCCAGACCATGAAGCACGGCCTGGAGTTCCTGGATATCAACGATAAGCTCGGACGAGACTATCTGGAGCGCTACTTCCAGTTCCTGCAGTTGCGGGAGCGCGACGCCGAGGTCATCGACCAAGGGTTGAAGCTTCTGCGGGTAGGGAAAGACCTGCCGCAGCCGACCCGCGAGGCGATCGCCCTGGCCACAGCGACCTCCCAGTATTGGTCTGGAAAGTATCCAGACTGCGTCAAGACCATTACGGTCAACAACTTGGATAACATTCCTAATGGACTGCTCCTCAAGGCAAAAGCGCTTTTCGACGGCGGCAAGACCCAGGAAGGCCTGACCCTCCTGGAAACCAAGGGCGCGGCCATCAAGGACTATACCCCCCGGGACGCCATCCTCTCCCAGCAAGCCCGCTTCCACGTCCTGCTGGGACAGACCCGCATGGCCCTCTCGGTGAACGAGGATCGCATCTCCTTGAACGAGAAGGCGCCCTTCCCTCACATCCAGCGCCTCCAGTTGCTCGATAAGCTCGGCCTCAAGGACGAGTACGAAAAGGAGCTTCAGACGATCAAGAACAAGTTCGAGACGAACTCCGCGGCCATGATCGCCTTGGCCAACTTCGCGGCCGAGAAAGGCTACGATGGCCTGACGGCCGCCCTGACCGGCGTCGCTTCCGCGCGCGGCTTCGAGAGCGCGACCTTCGCGGCCCTGCACCTGGAAGCCCTGCTCAACGCCGGCCAGCCCGACCAGGTGATCGCCCAGCACCAGCAGGTCTCGGCCGCCGACCCCGCCTTCTTCCATTCCAACCGCCCCCTCATCCAGGCCATCCTGGGCATCGCGCATTACGCCCGCAACAAGCCCGACGAGGCGACCGCCAAACGCGAACGCGACATCGGCGACCGCTACCTCGCCGAGTTCCTCAAGGCGAAGGACCTCGGACCCGAAGCCTACCGTTCGGTCGGCCGCCATCTCCGCGCGGTCCGCGCCTCGGACGCCGCCGTGCGCATCCTGGAAGCCGGCGTGCAGGCGCACCCGACCCACTCGCAGCTGCGCGCCGACTACGTCCGCGCCCGGCTGCTCGCGGGCATGACGGAGGCCTACGGCACGCGCAAGTCGATGCTGGAGGAACTGGAATACCTGCAGACCTTGCGCCGACCCTCGCCGCTGGTCTGGCAGGAGGCGCTGTCCTGGTTGCGCACCGAAGCCAAGCTGCCCCCGGCCCAGACGCGGCAGCTGGACGCCGCGCTGCAGACCCTGATCCGCCCGGGGCTGGACCGCGACGCCCTCGAGGGCCGCTGAGCGCCGATGGACCTCGCCGCGCGCCGCGCCCGATTGATCGCCGAGCTGGAACCGTTCGGCGATCACCATGAACGCTTCCAATACGTGATCGACCGCGCGAAATCCGCGCCCGCCCTTCCGGCCGAGCTCAAGCTCGACGCTTTCCTGATCGAGGGCTGCACGTCCAACCTGTGGCTGATTCCCTCGCTCGAGGCGGGCCGTTGCCGGTTCCGGTGCGACGCGGACTCGCTGATCACCAAGGGCGTGGCCGCGCTGGTCTGCGAGTTCTACGATGGCGCCACCCCCGCCGAGGTCGCCGCCACGGACGCGGACTTCCTCGCCGCCGTGGGGATCACGCAGCACCTGTCGCCGAACCGCCGGAACGGCCTGACCAACCTGGTCGGCAAGATCCGCGCCTTCGGTCGCGCCGCGGGCGGCTGATGGACCCCATCGGCCCCGCTTAAGAACGGCGGGGACCTCGAAACGGATTTGCGCCCGTCCGAAGGCCGCGTCTGATGAACGCATGACCGCACCCGCCCGCTCCGCGCCGGACCGACTCCTCCTGGGGTTGTGCGCCGCGACGCTCCTCTGGGCGGTGCTGGTCCTGCAGGCCGGCGGCTTCACCACGAGCATCCAGGCCGGCATGGCCTTCCTGGATTGGCCGCTCTCGAACGGCTCGGTCAACCCGCCCGGCTGGCTCACCGAGATCGACAAGTTCGCGGAGCATTCCCACCGGCTCGCGGCGAGCGGCCTCGGGCTGCTGATCATCGCGCTCGGCATCGCGCACGCCCGCCGGGAACCGCGCCGGCTCGTGCGGCTCGCCGCCTACGCCTTGCTGGCCCTCGTGCTCCTGCAGGGCGGCCTCGGCGGTCTCCGCGTGCTGCTCGACAAGCTCAACGTGGGCGGGGAGGGGAACCTCAAGGCGGTGGCGTTCGCGGTGGCCCACGCCGTCAACGCGCAGCTTACCATCGCCCTGCTCGCCGCCATCGCGCTCAGCCACGCACGCGCCTGGACAAATGCTTCCGCCAGCGCCGGCGCGGGCACGCGGCGGCTCGGCCGCTGGGCGGCCGGCCTGACGCTCGCGGTCATCCTCGCCGGCGCCCTCATGCGCCAGAACCGCGTCACCACCTGGGTGAGCGGCGGGTCGCCGGTGGATTGGTTCATCCCCGCGCAGGGCGAAGGCTCGCTGTGGTGGTTCAATTTCCTGCACCGCTCGGGTGCGCTGCTTGCGGCCCTGGCCGTCGCGGCCTTCGCCGCCGCCCTGCTGCGGGGCGGTCGCCGGCTCGGAGGCTTCGTCGCCGCGCTCCTCGGGTTGCAGCTGACCTTGGGCGTCCTCGCGATCCAGCTCCCCCTGAATCCCCACGTCCGCACGGTGCACCTGGTCAGCGGAGCCGCCCTTTTCTCGTGCGTGGTCGCCGGCGCCCTGCTCGCCCACCGCCGCGAAGGCGCGCTGGCCGGCCTCTGAACGCCGTTCGCGCGGTCCGGTCCGTTTTGCCTTTAACCTTTCGCCGAAAACCGCCACCAACCTGAGCATGAACGCACGCGCCGGCTCCGTCCCCGCCGCCTTCCTGGAGCTGACCAAGCCCAGGTTGTCGTTCCTCTCCGTCCTCACCGCGCTCGCGGGGTATTTCTGCAGCGACCCGCATGGGCCCGCGGAGGCCCGCACGCTCGTCGCGCTCGCCGTGGGGACGGCCCTGGCGGCCGGCGGCTGCGGCGCGCTGAACATGTGGTGGGAGAGCGAGGCCGACGCCCGCATGGAACGCACCCGGCACCGCCCGATCCCCGCGAAACTCGTCCACCCCGGCGCGGTGCTGCTCTTCGGCGGCACGCTCGCCGCGGCCGGCGTCGCCCTGGTCTGGCTCGGGGCCAACGCGCTGGCGGGCTTCCTGACGCTCGCGACCGTGGTCAGCTACCTGCTGCTCTACACCCCGCTCAAGTCGGTCACCTCCTGGTGCACCCTGGTCGGCTCGCTACCCGGCGCCATCCCGCCGATCATCGGTACCGCCGCCAAGCTCGGCCAAGGCCGGCCGCACGGCGACATCGACGCCATGGGCTGGCTCCTCTTCGCGCTCCTTTTCTGCTGGCAGATCCCGCACTTCATGGCCCTCGCGGTCATGTGCCGCGAGGACTACGCGCGGGGCGGCTTCAAGGTGGCGACGGTGACGGACCCTTCGGGCCGCACCGCGGCGCTCTGGTCCACCGCGTTCATCATCCCGATGCTCTTCGTGGCGGGCCGGCTCGCGATGACGTTCTTCGAACCCGCCGAGGCGGCCGGGGCGCTCCGCGGCTGGGCCAGCCCCTTCCTCTGGATCTCGCTCCTCGCCGGCATCTGGTTCTTCAAGCTGAGCCTCGACTTCGCCCTGCCGCATCGCCGGGCCGAGGTCGCCAAGCCCTTCTTCCTGGCCTCGATCCTCTACCTGCCGGTGGTCCTGTTGACTCTCACGCTCAACCGGCTTTTCTAAGGGCATGGAGACGCGGGAGCTCAAGGCGCGGCTACGCGCCACGCTGCTGGCCGCGCGGCGCGCGCTGACCGCGGACCAACGCCGCGCCGCCGCGGCCGCCGCCACCGCGGGCGTGCTCGCTTCCACCGCCTGGCGGACCGCCCGCGTGGTGGCCCTTTACCAGGCGTACGGCGCGGAACTCGACGCCGCCGCCCTCCGGGCCGCCGCCCATGCGGAAGGCAAGACGGTGGCGCTGCCGCGGGTGGACGCCGCCGGCGTGACCTTGCGGATCGTCGCCGCGGATACCCCGCTGGTCCTTTCGGCGCACGGCGTGCGAGAACCCGCCGAGGATCGCCCAACCCTGCCCCCGGGACAGCCGGAACTCATCGTGGTGCCAGGACTGGGCTTTGACCGCCGCGGCGGGCGACTGGGCCACGGCGGCGGCCACTACGACCGCCTGCTGGCGCGCCTGCCCGCCGCCTGCCTGCGCGTCGGCCTCGCCTACGACCAGCAGGTCCTCGACGTCGTGCCGACCGAACCGCACGACCTCGCCCTGCACGCGTTGGTCACGCCCACCGGCTGGGTGGACTGCGGAAACTGACCACGGGTTTGCCAAGCCGGCGGTTTCCCTTCCGTTGAACGGTCCGATGTCCGCGCCTCGTCCCGACGCCATCCGCCTCCGCGGAGTCCGCCAGAACAACCTGAAGGGATTCGACCTCGACATCCCCGTCGGGCGCCTGGTCGTGGTCACCGGCTTGAGCGGCGCGGGCAAGTCCTCGCTCGTCTTCGACACCTTGCACGCGGAAGGCCAGCGCCGCTACGTCGAGACCTTCAGCCCCTACGTGCGCCAGTTCCTCGAACTGCTTCCGGCGCCGGCCCTGGACTCGGCCGAGAACGTCCGGCCCTCCGTGGCGATCAAGCAGGGCAACGCCGTCCGGACCTCGCGCTCGACCGTCGGGACGATGACCGAGCTCTGCGATTGGTTCAAGGTGTGGTTCGCGCACCGCGCGCAGCTCATCGACCCGGCATCGGGCCAGCCGCTCGCCCCGCGCGGCCCGGCGGCGGCCTGGGAGGATTGCCTGGCGCGGCAGGCTGGCCGGCCCGTCACGCTGGCGTTCGCGGTCGCGAAGCCCGCGGGCCTCGCGTGGGCGACGGTGGCCGACGAGTTCGTGAAGGCCGGCTTCAACCGCGCCTACGCGGCGGGACGCCGGCTGCGCCTCGGCGAGGACGCGATCCCGGCCGAAGCGGCCGAGCTGCTGGTGGTGCAGGACCGCGTGACGGTCGCCGCGGCCGAGGCCGCGCGCTTCCACGAGGCCGCGCTCGCCGCCTTCCGGCTCGGCGGCGGCCGGCTCCGGTTGCTCGACGAACAGGGCGACGAGGTGGCGCGCTACAGCGAGCTGCTCGAGTCGCCGGTGGACGGGCGGAAATTCCGCCCGGCTTCGCCCGCGCTCTTCTCCTTCAACTCGCCGGTCGGCGCCTGCCCCGCCTGCCGCGGCTTCGGCCGGGTCATCGGCCTCGACTGGAAGAAGATCATCCCCGACGCGACGCTGACGCTGGCCGAAGGCGCCGTCGCGCCCTTCCAAGGGACGGTCTACGGCGAGAGCCAACGCGACCTCGCCAAGGCGTGCCGCAAGGCGGGCATCCCGATGGACGTCCCCTGGAAGAAGCTGACGGCGGCGCAGCGCCGGCTCATCGAGGACGGCGACCCGACTTACGTCCCCGGGGAATGGGACAGCAAGTGGTACGGTATCCGCGGCTTCTTCCGCTGGCTCGAGTCGAGCACCTACAAGATGCACGTCCGCGTGTTCCTCTCGCGCTGGCGCGCCTACGAGGAATGCCCGACCTGCCAAGGCCGCCGCTTCCGCGAGGAATCGCTCTGCTGGCGCTGGCAGGGCCGGACCTTGCCCGAGCTTTACGCGCTGCCCGTGACCGAACTCCGCGCCCTGCTCGCGCCGCTCGCGCCCAAGGACTCCCGGCACCCGGCGGACCACGCGCTCGAGGCCATCCTCGCGCGCCTCGGCTACCTCGAGGCGGTCGGCCTCGGCTACCTCGCCCTCGACCGCCTGTCGCGCACCCTCTCCGGCGGCGAGGTCCAACGCGTCAACCTGACCTCGTGCCTGGGCGCCTGCCTGGCGGACACGGTCTTCGTGCTCGACGAACCAAGCGTCGGCATGCACGCCCGCGACCTCGCGCGGATGGTGGGGATCCTCCGCAGCCTGGTCGAGCAAGGCAACACGGTGGTGGTCGTGGAGCATGACGAATCCGTGATGCGCGCGGCCGACTGGCTCATCGAGATCGGCCCCCGCCCCGGCGCGGAAGGCGGCCATCTCCTTTACCAAGGCCCGCCGTCGGGCATCCTCAAGGTCAAGGACTCCGCCACCGGCGACTGGCTCTCCGGCCGCCGCGCCGCCGCGCCGCGGACGCCGCGCCCGGTCGGCGACACGACCCCGCGCCTCCGCGTCGCCGGGGCGACGGTCAACAACCTGCGCGACTTCGCCTGCGCGCTCCCGCTCGGCCGGCTCGTCGGCCTCTGCGGCGTCTCGGGCTCAGGCAAGTCCACGCTCCTGCACCAGGTCATCGGCCGCCGCGATCCCGAGTCGGGGGACGAGGCCGCGGCCCCGCGCTGGGTGAAGTTCGACCGGGAGCCCGCCGAGGTCGCGCTCGTCGACCAGTCCCCCGCGACCCGCACGCCGCGCTCGAACCCCGCGCTCTACGTCGGCGCCTGGGACGCGATCCGCACGCTGCTCGGCAACTCGGCCGAGGCCAAGGCCGCCGGCCTCACGCCGTCGCACTTCTCCTTCAACGCCGGCGAGGGCCGCTGCGAGCGCTGCGGCGGCGCCGGCTGGGAAACGGTGGAGATGCAGTTCGTCTCCGACGTCGCCCTGCCCTGCCCCTCGTGCCAGGGGAAGCGCTTCCGCGACGAGGTGCTGGCCTTCCGTTACGACGGCAAGACCGTGGGCGACCTGCTCGCGATGTCGGTGACCGAGGCCCGCCGGTTCCTCGGCGGGCGCACGCCCGCCTCCGCGCAGCTCGCCTGCCTGGAGGAGGTCGGCCTCGGCTACCTCGCGATGGGCCAGCCGCTCACGACGCTCTCCGGCGGCGAGGCCCAGCGCCTCAAGCTGGTCCGCTACCTCTCCAGGATCGACGCGCGCAAGCCCGGGGCGTTGCTCCTGCTCGACGAGCCGACCACCGGCCTCCACCGCGAGGACGTCGCGCGCCTGATCGGCCTTCTCCATCGGCTCACCGAGGCCGGCCATTCGCTCGTCGTGGTGGAACACCACCTCGACGTGCTGAAGGCGTGCGACTGGCTCCTCGAGCTGGGCCCCGAAGCCGGCCCCGCCGGCGGCCGGCTCGTCGCCGAGGGGACCCCCGCCGAGGTCGCGACGGCGGGCACGGTCACGGGACGTTTCCTCGCGCGCGGCGACGACGCCTTCGCGCCGGCCGCGACCGCTCCGGGCAAGCCGCGTCCGACCGCCATCTCCTTGCGCGGCGCCCGGGAGCACAACCTGAAGGACGTCTCGCTCGAGATCCCGCACGGCTCCCTCACGGTGATGACCGGCGTCTCCGGCTCCGGGAAATCCTCCCTCGCGTTCGACATCCTCTTCGCCGAAGGCCAGCGGCGTTTCCTCGAATGCGTCTCGGCCTACGCCCGCCAGTTCGTCGAGCAGCTCCCGAAGCCGGACATCGACGCCCTCACCGGCCTGCCGCCGACGGTCGCCATCGAGCAGCGCGTGACGCGCGGCTCCGCGAAATCGACCGTCGCGACGGTGACCGAGGTGGCCCAATACCTGCGCGTGCTCTTCGCCCGCGCCGGCGTCCTGCACAGCCCGACGACGGGCGAGCCGCTCGAGGAGATGACCGAGGACGCCGTCGTGCGCCTCGTCGCCCAGAAGGCGAAGGCCCTGAAGAAAGGTTCGCTGCTGCTCGCGGCGCCGCTCGTGCGGGCCCGCAAGGGCCACCACCGCCCCCTGGCCGAATGGGCCGAGACGAAGGGTCTCCGGCTGCTGCGTTGCGACGGCCGGCTGCTCCCGGTCGATGGCTTCGCCGGGCTCGACCGCTACGCCGAGCACGACGTCGACGCGGTCTTCGGCGAACTGCGCCCCGCCGGCCGGCTCCGCCTGCCCGACGAGACCGAGGAGTCGGGCGAGAAGGCCCTCCGCGCCCTCGTCCGCCAGGCCTTGGCCGCCGGCAAGGACGCCTGCGTCCTGCTCACGCCCGAGGGTCGCCAGGTCGCCTACCTCTCCACCGCGCGCAGCGACCCGGCCACCGGCGAATCCTTCCCCGAGGTCGACCCGAAGCACCTGTCCTGGAACTCGCCGCGCGGGTGGTGCCCGGATTGCCGCGGCCATGGCCGCGAGGTCGCCGCCTTCTCCTCCGACGAGGAGGAGTCGATCAACGAGAACGCCATCGCGGACCGCGTCGGGGAAGCGGTCTGCCCGTCCTGCCGCGGCGAACGCCTCGGCCCCCTCGGCCGCTCGGTGAAGCTCGCCGGGCCGAAGGGCCGTTCGCTCTCGCTGCCCGGCCTGCTGCGCCTGCAACCCGACGAGTCGCTCGCGTTCCTTTCCGGGCTCAAGCTCGCGGCCCGCGAGAAGGCCATCGTGGGCGCGCTGCTCCCCGAGATCGCCGCGCGCCTGCGCTTCCTGGACTCCGTCGGCCTAGGCTACCTCGCGCTCGACCGCGGGGCCGACACCCTCTCCGGCGGCGAAGCCCAGCGCATCCGCCTCGCCGCGCAGCTTGGCTCCACGCTTTCCGGCGCGCTCTACGTGCTCGACGAGCCAAGCATCGGCCTGCACCCGCGCGACAACGACCGCCTCATCGCCTCGCTCCAAGGCCTGCGCGACCGCGGCAACACCGTCCTCGTGGTCGAGCACGACGAGGATACGATGCGCGCCGCCGACCTCGTCGTCGACCTGGGGCCGGGGGCCGGCGTGCACGGCGGCGCGATCGTCGCCCAAGGCACGGCCGCCGCGCTCGAGAAGAACGCGGGCTCGGTGACGGGGCGCTTCCTCAAGGAGGCCATCCCGCACCCGCTCCGCGGCGCGCGGCGGCCGGTCGCCGGGAAGGGTTCCCCCGACGCCTGGGTCCGGCTCAAGCACGCCGCGCTCCGCAACCTGAAGGGCTTCGACGTGCGGTTCCCCGTCGGCCGGCTCACCGTCGTCTGCGGCGTCTCGGGCGCCGGCAAATCCACCTTGGTGACCGACCTGCTCGCGCCCGCGATCCGCGCCGCGCTCGCGAAGAAGAAGGATGGCCTGACCGGCAAGGAGGCCCTCGCGGTGGTGTCGCACGAGGGCAAGCCGGCCTTCGCCGCGCTCACCGGGCTCAAGGGTTTCCGCCAGCTGGTGAACGTCGACCAGGAGCCGATCGGCAAGACGCCGCGCTCCACGCCGGCGACGTACATCGGGGCGTGGGACCTCATCCGCGAGCGCCTCGCCTCGCTGCCCGAGGCGGCCATCCGGGGGCACGGCGCCGGATTCTTCTCGTTCAACACCTCCGGCGGGCGCTGCGAAGCCTGCTCCGGCGCCGGCCGCATCAAGCTCGAGATGAGCTTCCTGCCCGACACCTACGTCCCGTGCGAGGAATGCGCAGGGACGCGCTACGGCGCCGCCGCCAAGGCGATCCGCTGGAACGGCAAGTCGGCGGCCGACCTGCTCGCGATGACCTTCGAGGAAGCCGCGGCCTTCCTGTCCTTCGACGCCAAGCTGGGCGACCTCTGCGGGCTGATGGTGAAGACGGGCCTGGGCTACCTGACGCTCGGCCAGAGCAGCCCGACGCTCTCGGGCGGCGAGGCGCAACGCCTCAAGCTCGTGAGCGAGCTGGCGCAGGGCCTCCCGACCTTCCGGGAACGTTCGCGGGGGGAGATCCGGCCCAACCTCTACATCCTGGAGGAGCCGACCATCGGCCTGCATCAGTCGGACTGCCGTCGCCTGATCGAGCTGCTTCATGCGCTCGTCGACCAAGGCCACACGGTCGTGGTGATCGAGCACCACCCCGATGTCATCGCCGAGGCCGATTGGGTCCTCGAGATCGGGCCCGAGGGCGGCAACGCCGGCGGGCAGCTCGTCCATGCGGGCGACCCCGAATCCTTGGCCGCGAACCGCCGGTCCCCGACCGCGCCGGCGCTGGCGCTCACGCTGAAGCGCGGGCGCATTAAGCCTTTGTCATAGGGAGCAGCCTCGACATAGTCGGGGCGCGACCATGACGGCCCCCGAGCCAGTCCCCGACCCGCCGCGCCCGGCCCGCCGACGCCTCGCCCTCGCGGGTGCGGGCGCCGTCGCCTTGGCCGGTTGCGCCTGGTTCCTGACCACGCGGCCGGAGCCCGCGCCCGGGACCCGGCCAGCGCCGACCCCCGCCGCGACCGCGTCGCCGGAACTCGCGACGCTACCCCCTGCGACCCGGAACGAACCCGAGGAGGGCGGCTTCTTCGCCGATTTCTTCAAGCCGCGCGGGGAGAAGTCGGAGGGGGCCGGCGCGATCGGCGGGGCGGACGGCGGCACGGGTCCGCGCAAGGCGGAGACGGCCCATCCCGTCGCCGCGGCGAAACCGCCGCTGGACCCGACGCCCTACGATTTCGGGCCCGCCGCCCGCCGGGACCCGGCGAAGCTGGCCGCGCTGCTGGCCGACACCCATGCGCGCTTGCTGGATGGCCGTTGGGAAGAACACCTGACGAAGCTCCAACGCGGCCTGCAGGCCGCGCTCATCGCGACCAAGGGAGACGTGGACGGCAAGGCGGCCGAGGAGCTGTGGCGGAATGCGCTCTTCGCGACCGGCGCCGGTCAGGCGATGCTGATCGCCCGGGCCGGCTCCTCCGAGGGCTTCACCACGCGCACCGGCCCGGAGTCGTTGCGGCGGCTTGCGGAGGGCGAAGGGCTCGCCGCGTTCCTGGAGGAACTCCTCGGGCGCCCGGAGTGGATGGAAACCTTGCTCGCGCAGGTGAAGCCGGAGGATGAGCTGCCGGCGGCGCTGAAGGTCTGGGCGCTGGCCTGGAACGCCGACCCGCTCCCGCTGCGCGGCAGATACCTCCGCCTGCAGGTGGCCTTCGCCCTGGTGTTCGACCGCGAGCTGACGCTGGCCCGGGAGCCGGAGGTCGCGATCAACCCGCTGACCCGCTACGCGTTCTTCCGCGACGCGGCCGAGGCGGGCCGGCTGAAGAACGACGTGACCAAGCTCCCGGTCGACGCGTTGCTCTGGATCGCGGGCGCGGAGGTCGGCGACCCCGACCTTTACTGGGCGCAACAGGAGACCAAGCTGCGGCGGCTCGGGCCGGAGGACTGGGCCAAGGCCTACGAGATCGTCGACCAGGGCGGGACCCTCGGCCGGAAAATCGCGCCCAAGAACCAGCCTTCGGGCAAGAACGCCACGGCCAAGCTATCGCGGACGCAGCAGGAGAAGGTCGACGCCGTCGACGCCGATTCGCTGGAATTCGCGTTCAAGTTCGGCGGCGATCCGGTCTACTTCGCGGTCCAGTCGGCGCGGGCGTTCGGCATCCCCGCCGCGACGCTGTCCGGGCGGGCGGACGGGCGCAACCCGCCGCCCACCTGGGCCGCTTTCCAGAAGGATGCGCGCCGCTGGGAACTCGGGCTGGGGCGGCCGGTCGGCGGCGGAGCCAGCGGGACGGCGACGGACCCCCAGACGCGCGCGGCGGTGCGCGAATTCGAGTTGGCGGCGCTGGTCGAGCGCCGGCACGCGGGGCCTGACGCCGAGCGTTGCGCCCGCCTGCGCCTGATGGCGAAACTGGCGGCGCAGCTGGGCGAGCCGGGTCGCCAGCAGGCTTGGCTGGCGGCCGCTTGCCGGGCGTACGATCGCTCCCTGCCCGCCTGGCGCGAACGACTCGCGGCGATGGCCACCGACGAGGCCGCGCCGACCGCCCCGTGGGCGACGACGCTCGCCGAGCTGCGCCGAGCGTTCGACGATTCGCCCGATATGCGCGACCTCGCCGATGAGCATGAGGCGCGCTTCCTCCTCGGGCACGTGCCGGCGACCGAGGCGGTGCGCACGATCCAAGGGCACCTGCGCAAGCTGCTGCGCGAGTTCCCGGGGCGGCGCGACCTCTACCTCGCGGGGATCGCGCGCGCGGCCAAGGTGCTCGCGCGGGACCGGACCGCCAACGCCGCGGAAATCTCCGCGCTCTACCGGGAGGCGCTCGAGGAGTGCGCCGGCGACCTGACGGAGTTCCGCGGGATGCTGGCCGACTACTACGCGACGGTGAAGGGCGAGGAGAAGCTCGAGCTCCGCTTCCTGGCCGACGCCGAGCGGGTCTTCCGCCGCAAGGTCGACCTGCCGCCGCTGGATTTCTTCGCGATGACGGAGGAACTCTACGTCTACTTCCGCAAATGCGGCCAAGGCCAGCAGGGGCTCCGCCTGCGCAAGGAAGGCCAGAAGGCGAAGGAAGCGGCGGAGAAGGGCGGCAAATAGGGCCGGCCGGTCCGCCCGGCGGGGGGCCGGGGCCTTATTTGACCGCCGGCGGAGGTTGGATTTTGACCCCGCGGGACCAAGGGTTAAGGTCACCCATCCCCTGCCATGCGCGCGCCGCTCGAACCCAAGCCCCTGCCGAAGAAGCAGCCTTCGTCCGATCATGGACGGGGCGAGGCCATCCTCATCGGCGTCCTCCTCCCGGTGCTCGTGGCCGCGGCCTGGTTCGGCTACGCCGTCTACGACCGCACGCTGCATCCGCGCGAACTGACCGCGAAGGACGAGGCGCCGAGCCTGATCGACGACGTCGCCGGGTTCTTCGGCGGCAAGGCCGCCCCGGGCGCCGGCGCCGAGGCCGTGCCGGGCGCGACCGCCGGCACCGGCCCCGCCGTCGAGCCGCCGATCAAGCCGACCGGACCCGCCACCGCGGTGACGCCGGTCGTGAAGGAGGAACTCCCGGCGCTCGCCGTCCGCCCCTACCCCTTCGATTCCATCTCGCGCCGCGACCCGAAATGCCGCGCGACGCTGCTGGCCGACGCGAAGGCGCGCGTCTACGACGGCAAGTGGGAGAGCCACTACGACCGCCTCCGTTACGGCCTCTACCCGGCGCTCACCGCGACGGCGGCCACCGACGGCGCCCGCCGCTATGACGAGCTCTGGGAGAACGAGTATTTCGCGCTGGGGATGACCCAGGCGGAGTTCGTGCGCCAGGTGACGCCCGCCACCCTCCGGCAGTTCATGACGGACGAGCAGGTGCAGCCTTTCCTCATCGAGCTGCTGGCCGACCCGGAGCGCCTCGAGCTCTTCCTCGCGAGCCTCAAGCCCGAGGACAACCTCGGCAACGCCCTGCGCGTCTGGGCCCGCCTGGCCAACGACGACGCCAAGGAACTCAAGGGCAAGTACGTCAACCTGCAGGTGGCGACCGCCCTGGTCTTCGACCAGAAGTTCACCTTCAGCCGCGCCCGCGACCCCAAGCACGAGCGCTTCACCGTCGACGCCCTGGAGCGCTACCGCTACTTCCGCGACAACGCGCAGCGCCAGCGGCTGGAGACGGACATCAAGAAGCTCGCGCCTTACGAGCTGATCTGGGTCGTGAGCGCCCAGGCGACCAACGAGGAGATGGAGTGGGCCCTCAAGGAGAACGACCTGAAGAAGCTGAAGCTCGTGACGGGCGACCAGCAGAAGGACTGGAGCGAGGCCTACCCGATGATCAACTACCGCATGGACTTCGTCACCGGCGCCAAGCCCCCGAAGGCCCCGCCCGGCAAGAAAGCCTACAAGCCGCTGGCGGAGAGCTTCACCCGCGGCACGCTCGAGGAGATCCTCGAGGTCGGCGGCATCTGCATGGACCAGTCCCATTTCGGCGCCACCGCGGCGCGCGCCTACGGCATCCCCGCGGCCTCCGTGGGCGGCGACGGCAACCGCGGCGGCCACGCGTGGTTCGCCTACCTGATGCCCAGCCACCAGTGGAACATGGGCAACGGTTTCCACCCCTTCAACGAGCCCCGCAACCTGCCCGGCACCGGGCGCTACGCCGACGGCTACGCGAACGGGCACACCACGGACCCGCAGACGGGACGCGGCATCGGCGAGTTCGAGGTGCAGCTCACCGGCGACCCCAAGCGCCGGATGAAGTCCCACTACGAGAAGGCCTTCCGCCTCCGCCTCGCGGCGCGCGTCTACGCGGCCAACACCGACCCGGAGGGCCGCTACGCCTGCCTGCGCTTCGCCACCCATGCGGCCGAGCTCTCCATCGACGCGTGGAAGGAGGCGGCGGCCGGCCTCGAGGGCCTGGGCGACAAGGCGACCTACGAGCGCTGGCGCGAGTTCCTGCGCGACATGCGCGTGGCGTTCAACGTCTCGGACGAGGACAAGCGCTGGCCCGACATGCTCGCGATCGCCGACGGCTACGCGGAGAAGCACGTCTGGACGGACCCGAAGATGACGCCCGAGCAGATCTTCAAGGAGTGCCGCCAGTCCTACGAGGTCTTCATGCGCGAGAAGAAGCGCCTGCACGGCGACACGATGGACAAGACCCGCTACGACCTCATCGTGCTCTCGGCCGAGCGGACCGCCCGGCAGCTGGTCAAGGACGCGACCCCGAAGGGCCAGGAGAACCTCTTCTTCTTCCTGCGCCACGCGTTGCAGGACAACCGGGAGCACCTGCCGACCTTCCGCGGGCTGCTCGACAACTTCTACGCCGCCGTGAAGGGCAACAAGAAGCTCGAACGCTTCTTCCTCGAGGAGATGCGCCGCATCTACGTCCGCGAGATGGAGGACACCGGCAACGACGTCTTCCGCATGAAGGCCGTGCTCGGCCTCATCGACGTGATGCTGCCCTACTTCGGCAAGTGCGACGAGCCCGAGCTGGGGCGCAAGCTGGGGCACGACAAGGAGAAGATCCAGAAGGAGCTCGAGAAGCTGAAGAAGCAATGAGCCGACCGATCCTCCTCGGCGTCAACATCGACCACGCGGCGACGCTCCGCCAGGCCCGCTACCGCGGGACGCACGCTTCCCCGCACGCCGAACCGAGCCCGCTCGCCTTCACCCGCGAGGCCTTGGCCGGGGGCGCCGACGGGATCACGGTCCACCTCCGCGAGGACCGGCGCCACATCCAGGAGGACGATGTCCTGGCGATCGCCCGCCTGCCCGGCGTGCGCCTCAACCTCGAGATGGCCTGCACGCCGGGAATGACGGATTTCGCCCGGAAGCTCCGGCCCGCCGCCGTCTGCCTCGTCCCCGAGTCGCGCGAGGAGATCACGACCGAGGGCGGCCTCGAGGTCGCCGGCCAGCGCGAGCGCGTCGCGGCGACCGTGGCCGCGCTCACCGCGGCCGGCATCGAGGTCTCCTTGTTCATCGGCCCGGAAGCCGCGCAGATCGAGGCGGCCCGGGCCGTCGGCGCGCCCGTCGTCGAGCTGCACACGGGCGCCTTCGCCAACGCCTGGCTCTCCCCCGCCGCCGACGCCGAGCTCGCCCGGCTGCGCGCCGGGTGCGAGCATGCGCACCGGCTCGGGCTGGTCGTCAACGCGGGCCACGGCATCAACTACGACAACATCCGGGCCATCCTCACGCTCCCCCACCTCCACGAGCTGAACATCGGCCACACCATCGTCGCGCGCTCGCTCCTGACCGGCGTCCGCGCCGCGGTCGCGGAGATGAAGGCCCACCTCCGCGGCGCCGCATGAAACTGGAAGGCGGCAACGTCGTCGGCGTCGGCGTCGACCTGACCGAGGTCGCCCGCATCCGGTCGGCGCACGCCCGCCATGGAGCGGCCTTCCTCGCGAAGGTCTTCACCCCGGCGGAGCAGGCGCTCTGCCTGGCCAAACCCGACCCGCTCCCGTCCCTCGCGGCGCGCTTCGCCGCGAAGGAGGCGGCGAGCAAGGCCTTCGGGACCGGCTTCGGCGCGGAGCTCGCGCTGACGAGCGTCGGCATCCTCAGCGGGCCCGACGGCGAGCCGGTGGTCGAGCTCGACGACCGCGCCCGCGCGCTGCTGGCGAAACGCGGCGCCACGCGCCTGCTGGTCTCGCTCACCCATACCGATGACCTCGCCCAGGCCTTCGTCGTCCTCGTGCGCTGAGATGGAGCCCGCCGCCGCCCTGCCGGTGCTGGCCTGCGCCGAGGCCGCCGCGGCCGAGGCCGCGTGGATCGGCGGCGACGCCCGCCGGTCGTGGGACCTGATGATCCGCGCCGCGGCGAACCTCGCGGTGCGCTCGGCGCGGCTGCTCCGCCGGCCGGCCCGGCGGGTGCTGGTGCTCGCGGGCAAGGGCAACAACGGCGCGGACGCGCTCCTCGCGGCGAGCGTCTTCGCGGACGCGGGCGCGGCGGTGACCGTCGTCTTCGCGCACGGCGCCCCCAAGGCCGGGCCACCCGCCACGGTCTGGCGGCGCTTCGGGCAAGGGATGCGCGTGGCGGGCGCGGCGACCTTACCCCGGCTGGCGCGGAGCCGGTTCTGCCTGATCCTCGACGGCGTGCTCGGCCAGGGTTTCCGCGGGCAACTGCCGCCCGACCTCGCCCGTTTCCTGCGGGCGACCGAAGCCCTCCAAGGCCTGCGCGTGGCCGTCGACCTCCCGAGCGGCCTCGGCGACGATGCCCGCGGACCCGCCTTCCGCGCCGACGTCACGTTCTCCCTCGGTTGCCTGAAGCGTCCGTTGCTCGCGCCCCGCGCCCGGCGTTTCGTCGGCCGGCTCCGCGTCATCGACCTCGGCCTGCCGTTCGCGCCGGCGACCGAGACCTGCGCGACCGACGCCGTGCTCGCGCCGTTGCGCCGGCCGCGCGCGGCCGACACCGAGAAGCGCCGGCAAGGCCGCCTCTTGATCGTCGGCGGTTCGGAGGATTTCCCGGGCGCGGTGCTGATGAACACCCTGGCCGCGCTGCGCGCGGGCGCGGGATTGGTCACCACGGCCCTGCCGCGGACGCTCGTGCCGCGCGCCGCCGCCGCGATGCCGGAGGCTATGTGGCGCGGCCTGCCCACCGACCGGCGTGGGACGCTCGCGGCGACCGGTTGGGCGCGGCTCCGGCCGGCGCTGGCGCACAAGGACGCCCTGCTCGCGGGCTCGGGCCTGGGCGCGACCGCCGAAGGCCTGCTTCGCCGCCTGGTCCGCGCCTACGCGGGCGCGGTGGTGCTCGACGCCGACGCGCTCCGCCCGGCCGTGGTCGCCGCCGCCCGCCGCGACGACCCGTTGGTCCTGCTGCCGCACGCCGGCGAATTCCGGCGTTTGTCCGGGCGTCCCGCCGGCGTCGCCGCGGCCAAGACCTACGCGAAGGCGCACGGCGCGATCGTCGTGCTCAAGGGTCCGCTCACCTGCGTGACGGACGGACGCCGCACCACCCACGTCCCGTTCGGCGGGCCGGTGCTCGCGCGCGGCGGTTCCGGCGACCTGCTCGCCGGGATCGTCGCCGCGGTCCTCGCCCGCCGGAAGGAGCTCGGCCTCGGCGCGTTCGACGCGGTGGTGCTGGCCGTCACCTGGCATGGCCGCGCGGCCGACCTCCTGGGGGAAAGACAGGGGGAGGAGGCGGTGCGTACCACCGAGCTGCTCGCTGAGCTATCCCCGGCCTTGCTGGATTGACGGAGCCGACAGGATGGCGGGATGTTCCCGATTCCCGCGGATCCGGTCGCGCAACGCCTGCTGCTGAACGCCCTCCCCGGCGTCGGGCCGGCGACCGTGCGGCGGCTGCGCGACGCCTTCGGCGGCGACCTGGCGGCCGCCTTGCAGGCGCGACCGGCGGCCCTCGCCCGCGTCAAGGGCCTCGGC
>Ga0214919_10004316_pt1 | contig 20869 bp, 14 predicted proteins | sample LL1503_MetaG_FD_177994 | JGI IMG/M metagenome (GOLD analysis project Ga0214919, IMG submission 177994) | Freshwater microbial communities from Lake Lanier, Atlanta, Georgia, United States - LL-1503 | ecosystem: Environmental > Aquatic > Freshwater > Lake | place: USA: Georgia | collected... | reverse complement strand
TCCCCGCCAAGGTGCCTTCACGGTTGGTGTAATACGCTTGGCTGAGACCGAGATAAACGGTGGTGACTTCGGCTCGGGTTCCATCGGGGAAGGTACGAAGCTCCTTCACGCTGGCCACGGTGGAGTTGAAGGCGCTGGCCTGATCGAGAATGCCCAAGACATTTTGCAGTCGTTCCGCCATGGAGGCGGTCGACTTTTCCGAGTCTTCAGGGAACCGGGCAATAATCGGTTTGAGCTTTTCACGGAGAGGCTCGGGCAGTTGGGGAAGGAGGGGGCGAAGTTTCTTTTCCGCAGCGATGACCATGGCCTTCGACTTCTCTGCCGTGGCTTTCAGCTTGTCGTTTTGGGCTGCTAACTCGTCCCGTTTCTTCTGAGCTTCCGCCACGGCTGCAGAGATTTCCTTCAACTTATCGCGGACAGTGGTGGTTTCGGCTTCGGCAAGGCGAACCCGATCTTCCAAGATGTCCTTGCCGGATGCCCATTCTGATTTCTCTTTGGAGATGAGCTGCTTGGTCTCAACCCATTTGGTCAAAGTTTCGCGGGTGGCCTCGATGATGGGGGCGGTCTCGCTGGTCACCTTCATCGCGGGGGCGTTTGGGGTAGCCACATTGGTTGCGGCTGGAGCATTCGTTTGGGCGGAAACCGTAGGCGTCCAATGGAAAAGGCAAAGTGCCAAAGATAAGATTAGAAAATTCATCGTCAAAAACTCCACTTGAGACCTGAGGAGATGATCTGATTCGCAAGGAAGTTGTTGGAGGAGTTTGACCCAGGAGCAGTTTCTGGTGCTCCATTAGGATTCCATGCCGTATTTCCATAGGCGAACTGAACGTCCATATAAGCCAAGAACTTGTATTCAATATACATGCTCAAACCTTCGTAAATCTGCCTTTCAAATCCCACAATGGCTTGAAGTGCAAGGCATACATTATTCGCGTTTTGGACCGATGTAGTTGTATTGTATGAGGTGCTTGGGGCGGTGTATCCATCGACAACAATCTTGTGGTTATAAGAGTAGAGGGTGGCTGCCCCCACGCCCCCGCCAAAGTATGGAGTGATTGGAAGATCCTCAAATTTTATCAAACCATTTAGCATCACTGCATAAGCAGACAGATTATAAGACTCTGTGCCGATTCCCTGCCCCCCGTTTTGTAAGGGAATTTTTTCATAGGAACCCAGATAACCAAACTCCAGTTCCATCGCAGTCCGCATAGGAGTCGGACCGCCAAATGCGAGTTGAACATCTCGGACAGCGAAATCATACCCGACTTTACCTTCGGCATAAAAACCTAGATTTCCGCTGTCTGTTTGGTCCAAGGATGGCGTACCCACAACCGTTGCTGTCCCCTGGCTAATGACTTGTTGAAGCATAGCGCCAGCTCCACCTGCAACATACCAGCGACCATCTCGCGGGCCTTTCGGGCCATCTGGGCTCGAGGTCTGCGATGGGGTAATGACCTTGGGTTGGTTTGCAATTTCTGGAAGAGGAGCATCCACAACATTCGACGTGGGTTCCGGCGCTTTTGCGGCAGGTGGCTGTGTCGGAGTGGGTGCGGGTGTAGTTGCTGCGGCAGGGGAAGCAGCAGGAGCGGGTGCTACGGGTGCCACTGAAAGACGGCCAGTCGACTCTTGGCTTTGGGCGCAAAAAGCCGTCAGAAAATAGGTACTACCTAAAATAAACACGAAAGAACGCATCTGCCTAAGAATGAAATCACTGCCTGCCAAGGCGAGATGTCTAGTGTGACAATTCAGAGCCGATGCGAACTAGGCACGAATAAGTGTTGATAATAAAGTCTCGTTACGGACGCTTAACTTCTTAATCCCTTTACCCCATAACCCCTAAATTCCTACATCTGCAAACCCTGCGAGGCTCAGCGAGCCTGCCGAGACTGAGCGAAGCAGGGCTCAAAACCTCCAATTCATCTCAAACTCGACCGCTTGGGTGTAAAAATTCTGCATCGTGTAGCCCCCAAAATCAGGGCTGAGAACCCCATCGACACGGTACGCGATCGACACATCGAATCCTGGAGCCACCTGGTACCCGCAACCGAGAAAGGCCTCCCACGCTCCCATGAAGTTCGACTGATTGAAATCCCCCTGATAGTTGATCGTTCCCGAAATTGTGCCGACAGTGAGCTTTTGAAACATGCCTCCTCCGCCTGCACCCACAAAGGGTCTCCATCCATCCCCAATCGGATAAGAAAACTCGACGTTAACTATCAATGGCACTTGCAGAAGATAACCTTGAGCATCCAGCTTCATTGTTCCATTCAGATTTGGATCACCGCTAACCCCAGTGAAAGTCCCATTTCCCGTGACGGTGTACGATTCGATCGTGTTATAGATACAGCCAGTTTCAAACTCGAAATTGATCCACTGGTTCAAGCGGTAACCTGGGGCAAAATCGAAACGGAAGCCTGGGTTGAAACCGATCGACTCATAACTGACCGTTCCATTGAACTGCACCTGATTGGAAAAAAGGGGATTTATGTTCGACTGAGGATAATCTCGAGTGTCCCGCTGAGCGACCGCCATATCGGAATTGACCGTGCCACCAAGCGCGATTCTTAGGCCTGGTCCTGGACCCGTCACCGGCTGAGCTTGCACATCTGTCAGGGCCAATCTCTGAGCAAACAGATTCGATGCGCAAAAAAATACCACGGCCAGCAAGCACCATGCCCTTGTTAGCGGCATTGCGTCCTTGGCGTACGTTGCGTGAAACATCGGATTCATCTCACGCGAAGTCCGCAAAGGAGGGGGCAGAAATCGTGTCCCGCAACTACGGGACATGTTAGGGCCAATCTCCATTTCCCATATTCCTTCGCGTCCTTGGCGATCTTTGCGTGAGGAATCATTTTCACCTCGGTTCAGAACCGAATCGTGACCGTCCCCATAATCGACATTGAGGGAACCGACTGGCCTGCGATCGAATTTAAATAACGAAACTGAACATCCACCATCAAATCGGGCACTCCGGGGTTAATCTGAACTCCTCCAAATCCTTGGAAGGCGGTAAGAGTTTGGCTGCGGGTCACATCATTTGGGGATCCCGTGATAAAAACTTGGCGAAAAATTCCGCCCATACCACCCCCGGCTACGAGTCGAATTTTCGATCCGGCTAACGGGTCGGTGCGAAAAACAAAATTTCCCATCAACGGCACCTGAAAAAGTTGAATGTTGGTCACCTGAGTCATGTCGGTGGCACTGATTCCATCCAGCTGATTTTGGTATACGGAGTTGTAGAGAAGCCCTCCCTCGATCTCAAAGGCGATGTTCTCGTGAAACTGGGCTCCCAGCATCAATCCGGTGGCAAAGCCAGGTTGCATCGGCACGTCTCCGCTGATGCCAAAGTCGGGATAATCCACCGTAGTTACGAAACTCAATCCAACCCCCGTTCGCACATAAAAAGGGGTGAGCGTGCTGTCCTCGTCACCGAGGTTGGATAATTTTCCGCTTTCGGCATCCTTACCCTCTGGTTTTGTCCCTGCAATAGGTTGATCCACCAGTTCCGCATTCGGATCGGTCAAAAGGGAGGGAGGTTTGGAAAGAGGGTGGGGATTGGCTGGATCATCGGCACGCGCAGCCACAGCTGTAAAAAGCCCCATAAAAAGAAACACACCCCATCTGCACATGGGGTGAGGGTGAAATGCCAAATAAAAGCTTCAAGTCCCTAACAGAGAAACAAAAAAGAACGTGTGAATAGACATCGAAATGTCACACGATCTGATTTCCGTTCGAAAAATTTAAGTCTTGGGGACGCGAAAGGTATGGAGGGGATCCGCTTTTTCCTTCCAGATCAAGAATCCCTCGCCTACATCCACTTTTTCGAGATACTGCGCTGGAGATGCCCACTGATCTGTTCGGCCACTGTTGATCAGTCGCCACCGGGCTGGGCCACTCGAGGTTGCAGAAAAGAGGGCATAACGCCTTCTTTGTGTGCCTTGGCAAAGTTCAATTCGATCTAATCCCTTGGGGGTGGAACCTGACTTAAAGCCTTCGATTGATGAACCCCAATCTACGCCAAGCCTCAAATCTCGGGGAAATGGGTACGAAACATAGTTGTAACCCTTTTGGAGCGGCATGGGACAAGGTGTGGTCCGAACTACCCCTGAAAATCCTCGGGAAAGTCCACGACGATCTCCGAATTTGATTCCAAACGACGAACCTGGGGGAAGGACGAGCTCCTCTGGTCGAAGGGTTCTGGCAGTCGTCAATTCCTGCCAAAGCAATTTGCCTCCCGACAAGTTGGCTTGGGCAACCAAATAGGCAGACCCTGGATAAGGAAGAAAGAATTGAAAGGACTTGGGATTTTCACCTCCGCTTTGAATTCGGCGAAGGAGGGTATCGTCTACAAGGTAAGGTAAGGTGATGTGGGGGCGTACTTCAATTGTTGCACCCACGAGAGTGCTGGCGATGGGCCCTTTTGTATTCCAAGAGGAAGTTGCAGCAACCAAGGCGTGGTCGCTACGGGTCCGTGTTGCGGCCTCATCCAGTTCGAGCCTGTGTCCTAGCCAAGGGTGAGTCGCTGGGCCAACTACTTCGGCGTAGTATTCCGAACCAGAGACCAAAGCAGAGCCAAAAGTGGTATCTGTAAAAGAGGGGGTCCATTGAATAATAGTCGCTGATTGGACTGCAGTGACTGGGCCGGACGATAAGGCAGGATGCTGGAGTGGGACTCCCACAAGCTCCAAATCCTTTTCTAGCGTGAGCGAGTATCCCGCTGTTTCCTGTCCTTGAAGGCAGGAAATCGTGAAAAGGCCAGCGAACAAAAAGGCAGTTATGCATCTTAGGTTTAAATAATTTTTCATATAGGCAGTATATTAACGAACTGTAAGTGTAATCGTCTTCTTAATCCACCCGGATCCGTTTTGCAAATAGGCGTTGACAAGGAATGTCCCTGCAGTGGTTGGAGTCCCTGTCACCATGCCTGTGGCATAGTTGATAACCAAACCTTTGGGCAGGCCGGCACAGGCGATACTTGTTCCGGCTTGATTGATGAGGGGAACTCCTTGAGCTGGCAAAGCGCTACCGACTTGTAGGTTCCCAAGATTATTCAATTGAGTTGAGGCCGAAGGTTTGTCGCTCGAAATAAAAATTTGCAAGGTACCGGTCCCTTCCTGTAGGTCCGCTGGAAGAGTTGAGCCAGGACGATAGGAGTTGTAGACTTTCAGAGTTACAGTGTATTGACCTGCTTGAGTCGGAGTCCCGTTAATATTGTTTCCAGTCAGGGTTAGTCCTTGGGGCAGGCCGAGTGCTTCAAATTGGCTGGGGTTGTTTGCGGCTGTAATGCCATAGGCGACAAAGCTTTTTCCGACAGAGGCAAGCCTCCTTGTGGCACTCGTAATCACAGGAGCCACAGGATTCCGAAGCCGAAATATCACCGGCACAGTCAAGGCTCCCCCACCCTCGTAATAGGTAGATGTATCTGCCACAACATTGACAGAAAACTCCCAGGGCAACGTTGTGCTGGTGTTTTTCCCAGTGATCGCCCCTGTTTTCCTCAATCCCGCACTGTTGTTGATCAAACCGGCAGGTAGGGTTCCGACAATCGCTATGTTTTGGTTGGGGCAAAGAGTGGATGCATCGGTCGAAAGTTGCAGGCTGTAATCTTCGCCTACGTTCACCTCAAAAGGCCCGGCCGCGGTTAATGCGGAGGGAACAGGAGCAACCAGCCGAAGATCAAAAGTTAAGGAGGCCGAAACCGTTGATCCACCCAATCCTGAGGTCCGATTGAGGGTCAGGGTCACAGCGTGCGAGGTCGTTCCTTTGGCGAAAGGGGCAGCTGTGGAGGATATGACAAGATTGCCCGCGCTATAGGTGACACCTGAGATGGTTGGTGTCATTGAGTTGGAATCGACCGTGAACCCTGAGGGAATGGTCACGGGAATCGTGTGAGCGGTTCCTGCGGTGCGGGTGAGTTGACCCGAGACCAAGGCTGCGATCGCCAAGGTCGGTGACGAGACGGTCAGAGTTAAATTTTGATCCGAAAAGCTGGCGGCATTAGCAGTTCGGGCGGCTCGGATGGTGATCGAGGAACTCCCTGCAGATCTGGGAATTCCCGAAAGAACGCCAGTTGCTGCATCCAAGGTTATTCCAGCGGGGAGGGTTGAGCTGGTGGAGAAGGAGGAGGAGACATCGGTGGTGATGGGGTAGCTCAGTGCCACTCCTGCGGTGGCCGATACCGCCGCACTGGAGGTAAAGACTGGGCCTGTGGCGGCTTGGACCGTGACAGTCAAATTTCCTGTGGCGGTGTTTCCTGTGAGGGAATTGATCGCGCTTAATCCCAGCGTAAAAGTTCCACTAATGCTTATTCCTGGGGAAAGAGTGATCAGGCCGGTGGCGGCGTTAATTGAGGCCCCCAAACTGGGGGGGTTCGAGGTTAGTGCATACGTATTCGCCCCGTTGTTGCTGAGAATCTGGTGGGTGTTAGTCGATCCGGCATTCATGGTTAGCGTTATGGCGCTGGTGATCTGCCCTACTCCACCGGAAAGTTTGCCTAGGACGAAGGTGTCCGAGGAAGAAACGTATTGGCCAAGAAGCATGTCAGCTTCACTGGTCGAGAGATTGAAATAAGATGTGTATTGAGTATCTGCTCCAGTTGCCGTGCTGAAAATTCCAGCCAGATCGCTCCCGGTCGGGCCATTCATCGAAGCGTCCTTCATTCGGAATATGGCCATTTGGTTAGCCGCTCCAGTGGTGGCCGCATTATAGAAAAGAAGATAAATGTCTTTGCCCCGCAAACCGGCTCCTATCGAGGGTTGAGCGACTAAAGGTGCCCCAGTATCTGGGTCTGTCGCGGGGTAAATGGGGGAATCAGGAGAAAGAAGCGTGTCGGAAAATGTAAAGGATGTGTACTGAGTGAACTTACTTTCGAGGTTCGCTAAAATCGCCGATGGGCTAGTGATGGCTGTTAGACCTCCGATTAGTGCGGTGGGATTGTCGCTAAAGGCACCGATCCGAATCAAATTGCCAGAAAATGAGCCTTCAGAGGGAGAACCATCCGCGATGCTCGATCTGAACTCGCTGCTTCCACCAAAGAATGCTGGAAAATTAATGATTACCGCATCCGCAGAAGCCTTTTGTGGCAAAATGCATGGAAGAAGGAACAGCAAGAAAAGACCAAAGGAAGAAAGGCCCGTCTTAGGGCAGATCGATGAGGTGCTTACACGCCTATGCTGACGCAAGCTTTGGCGGTTGAAAAAACGCATAGAAGAAAGAAACACCAATTTTTCTAAAAAACTAGTGGAGAGCTGAACTGCCATTGAATTGTCACAAAGATTCGTTTCGGCGAACTGGCTTTGCTTTTCAGTTGGTTTGTGTTGTTCCAGGTAAGAAAAGAAGGAGTCGCTGCAGATTGGATGAAAGACGCTGAAAAACTTTTTTACGGATTTTGAATTGTGGCAAAATGATGACAAAAGGGAGGCTCAAATTGTAAAACATTGGTAATCAGTGATGCGCCTCTTTATCTGTAACGAAAATGTCACAATAAACCGGTGGAAAAAAAACAGATCAAGATGCATTTTTTTCAAATGACAGAAATATTTCTGGCAACAACCAACCAAGGAGAAATCAAAAATATGAACAGCAATCGTTACAAACTATTTGGGGCCGCTCTTGCGCTCGCCCTCGTTCTTGCACAAAGCACCTTCGCTGGGCTCGCGACCCCCTCTGGCATCGCGAAAGTGACCGTTCCTGGCGGCGTAGGGCGGACCGAGTTCTTTGGGATGCCCTTTGCTCGTCCTGTCGAGCGTAGCGGAACCATTTCCTCTGTTTCCACTACTGGCGGAAACGCCACCTTCACGGTTGCGCTGGACGCAGGTCAGTCCGCACTGCCAAGCCTGAGTAACGCCGATCAGAACGTTGACGCTTGGTACCTTTTGGAAATTCTCGATGGCCCTGCCATCGGTTTCATTCTCCCTTGCACCGCCAACACGGGTGACACCTCCATCACGGTTCAAGGGGACACCGGTACAATATCCGTTCCAGCTGGAACGAAATTCGTCCTCCGCAAAGAGTGGACCCTTGCTACTCTTTTTGGTGCCGCATCGAATGCGAATGCATTTGGATATGGAACCTCTAGCACCGCCGGGACTGTAAAGGGCAAAGTCCAAGTCTTTAACTCTCTCTTGGGAAGCTTGGCCACCTACTACATCAGGGAGTCCGGCACTACCACCAAATCGTATAACTGGGCTCTTTCCACTTCCACTACAGCTCGGAACCATGTTCCACTCCGCATGGGTCGTGGGATCGTTTTGGTTAACAATACAGCCAGCGACCTTAACTTTATCGCCTCTGGGGAATACCGCACAGCACGGACCCGCTTGAGCGTGCCCGCGGGATTCACCACCTTTGTGGCAAATCCAGGCCCAAACGATGTCACATTTGATACTGCCACCATCCCTGCCACCTCTCCGACACGCACTACTGGTGTTCCTGGAAACGCTGATCAGTGGCAAATGTGGAACGCGACAACACGTAGCTTCACGACCTACAAGGTTGGTGGAACAACGCACGCTAGTGGCCCTTCCATGTACCAAAGCTCCACTCGAGTAAATCCGACGATTCCTGCCTTCAAAGCTGTAGCCGTGAAGCCCTATGGCTCGGGAAATGTCATTGTAACGATCGCTCCTAATCTCTGATTAATTAAAAAAAGTAAAAAAACATGAAAACCCAACTAAAATTTCTTTCAAAAGCTGCTATCGTTGCCTTGATAACATTTATTGCTGTTGAACAAAGAGGTCAGGCCCAGATTAGTATCACCATGTCGGTGAACGGGTACTTTGGAAGCAATCTTTCGGCCTCAGGTGCAAATCTGGCTGATGGAACCATCGTTAAGTTGGGCATGTTCTATAACAACAGCGCCTTTACTCCGACGGCTACTGTGCTGTCGGACTGGACGGCACTGACAGGCACCATGCAGTCGAGATTGTCGACATTTGATGACAATTTTTACTCCTTTGCCTCGACAGTGACGAGCTCTGCCAACGGCAATGGTGCTGAGTTTCAGATCCTGTATTCACCGGATCCAGACGTTCAGCCAGACGCTGCTTTTCAGAAGTTTTTCACTCTGAGCCCTGCGGTCACGACCCCTACTTTGAGCGCAATTAACTTGGTCGGGTACAAGCCTTTTGTCTGGATCGAAACAGTGGATCGCTCTGAATTCGGGCTGTATCAGGCAAACGTTGCCTTCCCCACAGGAACATTCCCTGACAATGATTACGGTTTTGACGTTATTGCCTCGAATGCCACTGCACTTGTGGGCTCGCTACTGGCAGATTACACAGGCGTTAAGTTGTCTGCTGTTCCCGAGCCTAGTGTGGCAGCGATGTATTTGCTGGGTGTTGCTTTCATATCCCTCCTGCGTCGGAGGGGTTCGGTTGTTAAGAGTTAATTCAATTAAGAAATAAAGGAGATAAAATAACATGAAATCAGTAGTGAAAGTTAGCATAGCAGCACTCTCCCTCTGTGGTGTGCTCATCCAACCCGTAATGTCGCAAACCAGCGAGACAGTTCTCGCCTTGCAGTCGAAGCTTTCCAGCCAGGCGCAAGGGGGAAATTCTGCATTCAACATTTCATTCGGATCATTAAATGGTGGTCTGCTCTCCTTAGCTAATAAGCCCAGTACCGCAGACGGTGCTGGTGCATTTGCGGCTTGGTACGCAGCTAATTCGCGCACCTTTGTAAGCTGGAATGGTGTGGTCGGCTCCGCCATTACAGATTCCGACGCATTTATCCGTTACTATGGTCCAGACACATCGGTAGAAAATCGTGCAGGTGGCGCTTTGACCAGCATCTTTAACCCCGCCCAAGATAACCGCGCTCTTGCTTTCGTGTCGTATGAGTTTGCTCCGGGTGGCGGAATCTCCGAGGTTGGCTTGTTTGATCTTGGTTTTGACTGGGGTAATGCCGCGGACACAGCTCAGTTTCCCCTGGGTCTCTACGATTTCATCAACTTGAACACCGATGCTACTGCGGTTTATGGTTCAGTGAACCCTAGCGTAGGCCCTTCGGGCACGTTGACCACTTCGACTGTGCCTGAACCCTCTTCTGCATCCTTGCTGCTTTTAGGTGGCTTGGCGCTCGCAGCAGTCCGCCGTCTTCGTAAAAACGTCTAACCCTAAGGATAAACAATCCAACAAAGAAAAAACAAAAAATATGAACAATAAATTCTATCTAACAATTCTTGCAATCTGCGGTCTTGCCGCAGCCAACACGGCAAAAGCCACCACGTTCGTTGATGTTGCCACCCTCGGAGACGGTGTTACCGTCGCAACAACAGGTGGAAATGTCAAGGTGGACGCAACAGTACTGACCAAAAATCAGCGCTGGACTAGGGATCGTGTATATATCCTTGCAAACAATGTGATCATCCCTTCTGGGATTACGCTCACAGTGGAAGCTGGCACTTTGATCCGGGCTGAACAGGTTTGGCGTCAGTCTGCTGCAAACGGCACAGCCGAAGCAGCCTCAACACCTGCTGATCCGGGTGCGATTGTTTGTGCTCAGGGAGGTCGCCTCAACATGTTGGGCACGGCTGAAGCGCCTGTTATTATTACTTCGATGGATGATGTTAACGTCCCAGGTGGGATGGAAACTGTTCCATACGTCGAGAATTTGGGTAAATCAGGTGGTCAGAATAACGAGAGAGTACTTAGGCAGGGTGGAACTTCAGCTTTTGGCACCTTAGGCAGTGGAACTTATGAGTATTCCGGTGGAACTCTCACCGCTACAGCCAAGGACTATAGCAAGACTTGGGGTCCGACCTCAGCTTTCCGTTACGATGCCCTCTGGGGTGGAATCGTAATGTGCGGAAAGGCAACTGTGAATAAAGGATATGCAGCTGGAGAAAACGCAAATACCTCTGCGGTTGTACTTCCGACGATCAACCCAACAACGGGTGCTATTTCGGGAACATCTAAGGGTGTACAGGCGGTTGAAGGTATGGCTGGGTTTTCCGCTTATGCCTTTGGTGGTGGGGATCAAGTGTATCCCCCCGATGACAGCGGTAATTTGACCTTTGTCTCCAATCGTTACGGCGGTTATATCATAGCTGTCGACGTAGAGCTCAATTCCTACTCCTTTTATGGTGTAGGGCGCGGAACGAACCTTTGTTTCCTAGAGGCAATCAACAATGCTGACGATGATTTTGAATTCTGGGGTGGTGATGTTTCAGGCCGTTGGCTTCTCTCCATGTGGTGCGGGGATGACGGCGTTGACACCGATCAAGCATTCCTTGGTACCTTCCAAAATGTGACTCAGATTCAGAACAACGGAAACGGCGCTGCCGATGGCACAACACTGTCTTCACGGTTGCCAGTCAATTACGGTGACTCCGGTACGGAGAACGATGGTCCAGAGGGCCAAAACACTGCCGTTCCTTATTCGACCTACATCATGTCGAACATGACGTTGATTGGGCGTGGATACGCCAGTGCAGCGAGCTGGAGCAGTACGGATTTATTCTCTGGCCCTAACTTTAAGGACAATGGCGGTGCACGTTGGCACAACAGCTTAATCATGGACTTTCCAGGTGGGGCAGTTCATATCACAGGTCGCGGTACGGTTGGCACTGATGCCACTGCGGCTGAAGCATCTGCGGAAGGTCGATTCAATGCCGCTCGTTCGTCAGGTGGTTTTGATGGTGCAGGCCGGGCAATGGATCTGACTACAACTGATACAGGTACCTCGGATGCTCCAGACGGCCGCTTCAATAACTGCTGGTTCTATCGTGATGGTCTCGCCAAGAGCAGCGCGGTCGGTAGCAATGGTAAATATCTCACTAAAGCAGCCTTCGACACAGCCTATAACAATGGTGCTGGTGCCGCAGGATGGGATACAGCAACTGATGACAACCTCTTTCCTGCGAGTTATGATAGGTCTGGGCGGGGCTCGTCAGCTAACGGGACTGTATTTCGTTGCAATTCTCCTAGCGTGGTTTCGAAGCTCAAGCTCGCTTCTAATTACAACGTGTTTAACCAAAATCCTGGTGTAATTGTGAATCCCTACACACGAATCAGTGGAATGGATCTTCGCATCACGGATAGCGCCGCAAGGAATTTGGCAAACAGCTCAATACCCTCTGTTCGTGGTTTGAACAGTGGTGAGACCTTTGTGGGTGCTGTTCGGGATAATATGTGGATGCGTGGGTGGACATTGGCCGATAACCTCGGCGCGTTCGCTGGCAGCCAAATTGTCCCCGACGTAACAGTGTCTGTGAATGCTTCTAGCCAACCTGTGATCACCTTTGGTGGTGAAGCAGGTGTGAAATACGTGATCGAAGTATCTACTGACAACAAAACCTTCGTGCCTGTGACCACGGTTTTGGCTACCGCAGGGAACAATCCTTACACCGATGCGGCAAGAACTGTCAGTGCCGTACCGATTTACTATCGTGTTATCGCACTCTGATTTGACGTAACAGATCATAAAGAAGGGGCAGACTGGTCAATCCCGGTCTGCCCCTTCCTTTTTATACATTGAAAAACAATTTATATTTAGTACTGGCACTATTGGCTGTGCCTTATTATGCATTTTCTCAATCTGTAAATAAACGGCTGGATTCTATACCATGTCAGCAACAAGCTTTGACGAATTCACTCAGGTGCATGGAGACTATCCATGGGGATGAATACCGGACTGCACTGACTCAGATCTTTGTTGCTGAAAATCTGGCCTATTTTAAAAAGGCAGATAAAGCTCAAGAGGTCCTTCGCGCATTCCATCCCCACTACGCCATTCCATATGGTTGTGTCGATTCTGCATTAATCTTAATGGGCTATGGTGAAAAAAAGGGAGCCCTTGATTTAGTATCGTTGGGAGTCGAATTATTGCCCTATACCTCAGGACGTGGAGGCGAATTAGTTCAATTTCAGCTTCTTAAGTTAGCCACTGTTATGGGTGACTCAACTGCGGTTCAGCGAGCCTTTGAGGCGGAGAAAATCACAAATGTTGATCTTAGGAAGCCCTATCAACTATTTCTCCAGGACTGGAAGCCAAACATCTGGAATCAAATTCTTGATTATCTGAAGCCGGGGCGTCAATGGTCAAACATACCCAAAGGCCTTAGCCGTGAGGGAGTAATCCAATGGCATGCAAAGCGTGCTGTGGATATTTTTACAGCACTACTATTTATCAAAGATGCGGAAAACAAATTTCTTTCAGGGGAGAAGTATCCTGCACATTGGATCGAATTTGCCGCTGGTTCAGGTATCGCAGAATCTTTTAACACGAGAAATATATCCGTCCAAATGGAGCTGGCCAATTTGGCGCTTATGGAGAGAAAGGAATCCACCGCGGTTACTTTGCTAGAGAATATAAGCAAACTCCTAATCCCATGGGCCCCCCATATGTCTGGCATTTACCCACTCGAGCGCGATTTGGCCTTGTTGCTATCAAAGCTAGATGTTGCAAGTGATCTTCGGCAACAATGTAGGGATAGAATTGTCAAGCGTGTGGAAATTCTCAAGCAAGTTCTTGATCCGAATGAGCAGATGGCTCATCTCCCTTTTATTGCAGAGGCTTTTTATGCACTCGGTGACACACAGGAAGCTACAAATGTGTGGAGAACGGCTGCTGAATTATGCACCAAGAACCAAAATCCAGAAAGTCAGTCGATTGGATTGACGCGAATCTGGATGAGTTATGCCCGAGCGAACTGCCTGCCAGAAAAAACGATTGAAACTCTGTTGCAAAAAATAGAGGCAAAGCTTCCGGAGGAGTATACGAAGGTTCACTTTTAAGTTTTAGCCTAGGGCCAAAGTCTTTATTTTTTAGGGGTGAGTGTAACGTATAAGGCCTTGGGGATGAAATGGGTATGGGCTTGTGTGTTCTTGGCGGGTGCACTGCTGGGTTGGACTTGGACCTTCAATGAGGATCTTGGATTTCAGTTGAACGCAGCACGTTTCTTATTGGATCACGGCGATGTGCCGAGGGGGGAGCCTTTCCTTGATATTCACTCATCGCATCACTACGTGGATTTACAGTGGCTATGGCAGTTGGTCTTGTACGGAATCTACACAATGACGGGTCTTGAAGGAGCCATGCTGGCAAATCTTCTTATTCAAGCTCTCGCAGGCGGAATTCTCCTATGGCGCTACCGTTCGAACGAAGGAGTGTCCGCAGGGGCGGTCACCGCCTTGTTGCTCCTTATGTTTTTCATTGGGTGTCCCGGGGCGATTCGTCCTCACTCACTATCTTGGGTTTTTCTGGGGCTGGTGCTGCACTGCCTGGAGTCTGCCCGAAGGGGAGATATGCGAGGAGCTTGGTTGTTGCCCTTGTGCATGGCGGGCTGGGTGAACTGCCATGCATTGTACAGCTTGGGTCTCATAAGCATCTTCCTTTATCTTGGAATGTCGCTGGGAGCAGATTCTCTTCGTTATGGGATCTGTGGTGCTTGGAAAAGGGGACAGATTGTATGGATTTCTGGAATCATGGCTGTTCTGGCGTGCCTGATCAACCCATATGGGTGGGAGGCGATATTTTTTCCTCTTCAGCAGGCGCAATTAATATTCTCAAATAGCATGGTGAAAGAGGTGGTGGATGAGCTTCAGCCTCTCTGGGCTGGATCCTTTTGGGATATTCCTTGGGGTGGATTCCCAGTGGTTCATATCAAAAAAATCACAATGAACGTTTTATTTGTCGCTTTATTACTTGGGGGATGGTGGGGAAGGTCAAAAATCCCACCATCCGGATGGGTGATTGGTGCAGCTTTTTCGGTATTGCCATTAGCTGCCTCGAAAAACTTCGGATACTTTTTCTTTGCCTTTGCCCCTTATGCAGCCATTGGGTGGGAAGCTCAGGTTCGTAAATACTGCAAGGGAGATGTCTTTTTGGGGAAAGGAGTGATTACTGCCGCTCTTGTCATCATTGTTTTGGTTGTCTCGGGGCGTTGGGATTCCTTTTTCTGGTCTCCCCGGTTCGGGTCGGGCCTAGACTCGGGAGTCCATCCCACGGGCGCTGGAGATCTGTTGGGGCGTCTTCCTGCTGATGTCCGAATCCTCAATGGACATAACCAAGGGGGCTGGTTGGGTTGGCGTTCAAGGAAACGGGTATTTATTGATAGCCGCAACGACATTTATCCCCATGAACTTTTTGAGGATGTAAGGCGTGCGGAAATTGATCCAGTTCATTTTCTCAACCTGCTTGAGCGAACAGGGGCAGAGGCTGTATTTGCCAGCGTAAAGGATCAACCTCTATGGATCCGCATTTTGTCTGCCCGAGCAGGACCAGATGGATGGAGGAGTGTAGGGAAAGCACGTTGGCAGGGGCCCGACTGGCGTCCAGTGTGGATGGATGCAAAAGGGGTGCTTTTTCTCCGGGCAGGTTTTGCCCCTTCTTTGCCTGAGGTTAAGGCAATGGAGCCGGAGGCGAAGCGGTGGGAGGAAGCAAGTTCGCGTGTGCGGGATACTCTGAAAGAACAATCGGAGAAGCCGTTTTCATATGGGCGACTATTCTTGATGGGAGCGCGAACATTTCCCACTGATCTAAATCGGCTGGTCGCTCGCTCGTCTGCGATGGGGCAAGGAAGAGAGCTGAAGGGCTTTGCTCTGAGCGCGATGGAAAATTGCGAGTCATTTTATCCCATGATCTGGATGAATCTGGCTCTCTGGTTGGAACAGGATAGAGATTATGAGCTGGCAGATGAGTGTTGGGCTGTACTGGATCGACGGTTGGGAGATTCACGAATTCGCCGTAGGGCTGATGAGATCCGGGGATGGAGAGTACGATGAGGTCCTCGGTAGAATTGACAGCCATGTCAGGCCAGAAATCGTGTAAAGACAAGATCGGCCGTCGTTTGAGAAACGAAACGGGTCACAAGGAAATTGAAGTATCGATCCTGTTTCCTTGCCGTAACGAGGAGGTGACGATTCAGGATTGTTTGAAGGAGGCTGAAATAGCTCTCCGTAATACTAAAGTAAGGGGAGAGTTAGTGGTGGTGGACAATGGCAGCACAGATCGATCGGCTCAGATTGCCCGTGAAGCGGGGGCGAGAGTCATTCGTTGTCAGATTCCTGGCTATGGAGCTGCCCTGGATTGTGGGATCCTTGCGGCAAAAGGGCGTTATGTTCTGATGTTGGATTCCGATGGAAGTTATGATCCAAAAGGACTTCCTGCATTTCTCAAGCGTTTGCGAGTTGGTGACGATATGGTTATCGGGAATCGTTTTGTTGGCGGAATTGAACCGGGAGCGATGCCTTGGAAGAACCGGTATATTGGAAATCCGATTCTCTCATTTCTCGGTCGTTTCATGTTCGGCTTGTCCTTGGGGGATTTCCATTGTGGAATCCGCGCCTTCCGACGTGATGCCATACTGAAACTTGGTTTGCAGGGCTTAGGAATGGAGTATGCAACGGAGATGATCGTCCGGGCAGGGTTAACTGGTTTACGGATCGGAGAGGTACCGGTGATTTTACGAAGAGATCGGCGAGATCGCTCCTCCCACCTGCGTCCTTGGCGCGATGGATGGCGACATCTGCGGTTCATGCTGCTTTTTAGTCCTCGCTGGCTTTTCCTCGTTCCGGGTCTTGCTTTGGGTTGTGGAGCTTTAGCGCTAGGAGTGTATGGATGGATAGGCGGTGCGGATCGAGGCCGGGAAATCCTTTTTCTGCTCTCATTCCTGGGGGTAACGGCTGGATATCAGTTTTTTCTGTTCGGGATGCTGACAAGGGTGTTTGGGGTGGAGAATGGTTTCTTGCCCGAGCCGAAGGGTTATCGAAATCTTTTTAAACGTTTTAATTTAGAAAGGGGAATTCTGGCGGGTCTAGCAGCCATGTTGGCTGGAGCTCTCTTGATCTTCCTAGTAGTTGCAAGCGATTCAAGGGGTCCTGATTTTCCGTGGCCGAAGGCTCTTGGGGGGGGCCTTCTGATTTCGATAGGCTTGCAAACCCTGCTATCCAGCTTTCTTTTCAGTTTTTTAGGGATCTCTTTTCGAATGAAAAAAATTAAGCGGAGATGAGATGATGATTCTTAGGTGGAAACTAATTATCCTAGATCGGTGCCATCAAAAAACCTAGAAGCTGTAGGATGCATTCAAACTTACATCCCATCCCTTGGTATAGCTTTGATACGAATATTCGGTGCCGTTAAATGTCTGGGTTCTTTGAACGAGTGGATTTAAAAGATTTTTCCCGCGAAAAGTGATCCTCCAATTGTCAGTGATTCCTTGAGTCAGATTAAAGTCCAGAGAAGGCGCAGGCTGTTCATAAATATCGGGCAGAAAGCCAATAATTTGGCCGCTCTCGTTTGCAGCAGGTGAACCGACGGAGTATAGAAATGGGCCCGTAACGTTATAGAAAAGCCCTGCATAAAACTTGTATTCGTCATTGTCATAGTTAAGTCCTGCATTGATGATGTACTCTGGCTGACCTTGGAGTGGTCGATTATTGGTATTCTGTCCGTTTTCCTCAAGTACATCGACCGTTTCGGGTGATAGTGGGACACTTGACTGAATCTGGGAGTAGTTAAAATAAACCGAAAAGTTTTTAAGCCAGGATGCAACCTGATCTAAACGTTTCCGGGTCTCCACTTCCACTCCATAAACGATCCCGTTTGGTGCATTTTGATACTGAAAGTACTGGAGGTCGTAATAAGGGTTGTTAAAGGTAACCTGTTCTATCGGAAGACTTAAGTCTTTATAAAAAAGGCTGACAGCGACAACTTCGCCTGCACGCGGAAACCATTCGGCACGCATGTCGTAGTTATTCGCCTTCGAAAGCTTCAGATTGGGGTTACCTAGGAAAAACTCGTCATCAGCAAAATTCTTGGTTAGTACTGGTCCCATCTCTTTAAAAGATGGGCGGGCTAGCGTTTGGGACCAAGCAAATCGAAGATTCACGCCTTCCGTCAGTTTAAAAGTAGCGCCTACGGCAGGAAGTAAATCGAGCTGCTGAATTTTAGCCAAACCGCTTCCTGTTCCTCCTGTAAAATTGGGATACTCCTTTGGATCGTAAAGAATTGCAGGCAGGTTATTGGCGCCTTTGACTTTTAAATTTGTGTTTTCGAAACGTGTTCCACCGGTCAAGCGGAGAGATGGAAAGAGATCAAAGTCAGCCATCAAATACGAGGCAGTGACTTGTTGGCTAGCTGTATAGAAAGTTCCCGCACTGTTGGCTCCACCGGTCTGGTTGTATAGGGTATAGCTCATCATCTCATCTCCAGTTGACGACGGATTGCCCTGAGGTACGGCGTTTACTAGGCCCGCACCGGTGTCCTTTAAAGATCCTTGTTGAAGGAAAACGTCCGACCACGCCGAACCATTCGTAGGTTGGTATCGGGCGTAAACATCTTGCCCTGTGCCATCGTTGAACCCCCCATAAATATAATTAAAACTGGCTTGGTTATAGTTACGATTATTTGAGTCGAGGTAAAATCCAGTCTTAAAAGCATCAGTCCGCTCCTTCTCTTCCAACATGGGTATTGTAAAGTCAACAATGGAGTAGTAGCTGTTCTCTGAAAGTTCACGCTGGAAGCGTAATAAAGTATCGTTGGCAGAACTTGTGGGGGGGGATACTGCGTTCTGGTATGAAGTGTCACTGTAAACGCCATTGGTATATAAATTATAAGTAAATTGCCTCTGATCCGGCTCTGTTAGGTTTGCTTGGCCTAGTCCCCCGTTCCAATTGATCTTAATGTTGCGAAGGTTTTCCAACCTGTGTTCACCGACCAGTTGCAGATAGCCTAGATTTCTTTCTCCATAATCGATCACATCAGAGTAGGTAGTGAACTGCCCAGATGTGGCTGGGTCACTTCTCTGAATCGCGTTGTCGTCCGCACCCAATGTGTACATAACGTTCATTGACACCTTGTTGTCCTTGTCCCACTGCCCCGACATTCCGACTAATCCGCCCCACAGAAGCTCTTGTGTTCCCTGTGCCTGATTGTAAGAAACCGTTGCATTTGTATCAACAATGAGTGTGTTGTTTGTGGTCTTATCTAAAACAAGATTCTGACGGACTCCGTTCCCGTAGTAGGAGTATTTGTTTTTGTAACTAAAAACACCAATTACGCCGACTTTTTCGTCCTGACCGAATTCATGAAAATCACCTCCCTGTAAGTTAAAGGACATGTTGGGTGGAGGAGCTTTTGTTTTAAGACCAATAACCGGATTTAATTTTCTCATTTCCGTGTTTACCTCGTCCGCTTGACCTAGCACAGGATCCGGGTAATCAGGATTAGGGTTGCCTTGTTTGGTGAAATTATAGGTTTGTGCGGGGGTTGAGTTATTGAGGGAGGAAAGCTGGTTATTGTTAATGACGCTATCCGGAATCATTCGCTGATTGGCTTTCCCGCCGAAAACTCCAGTGCCACCGCCCTGGTACGTTAGGAAATCCGGGTTGAAGGTGGTCTGGGAGTTGTACTCCATGGTTATGCCAGTTCCGAAAGATGGTTTTTCAGGGAATGTCTTGGTCCGAATGTCAACGCTGCCACCCGTGAAATCGGCTGGCTGGTCAGGGGTAAAAGTCTTGTATGTATTGATGCTCTCGAGAATTGTCCCAGGAAAAAGATCGACATTGATCGCTCGGCGATCGGGATCTGTAGAGGGAAGACGGCCTCCGTTTAAAAGGGTATTTACATAGCGATCCGGCATACCGCGGACGGCAACGTATTTGCCGTCTGCCACGGATGTTCCGACCATTCGCTTCATTGCGTCGCCCGCATTGGCCGCACCAAGGCGGGAGATAAAATCCTGTCCGATCATGTCCATGACAGCAGTTGCCTGTTGGCGTTCGGCTAAGAGGCCGGTTTCCGATGCTTTTTCAATTTCGCCCGGAACCACAAGCTCTTCCATCTCTTCGATCTCGGCGACAGCTTCAAACCGCATTTCGTTGAATGAGCCGGAAGCAACCGAAATATCAGGAACTGTTTTTGGAATGTAACTGGGAGCCCGCGTCTGCACAGTATAAACCCCTGGGGGAATGCCGGAGATGGTGAAATTTCCCTGATCATCAGTCACTGCCCCAAAGGGTGAGCCCATGATCGTCACCTGCGCCTTTGCAATCGGTTGTCCGAAGTCGGAATCGACCACTTGCCCTCGAATTCCTCCGAACTGCTGGCTGAAGGCGGAGGCGCACAAAGTGAGGCTGAGAAACGTAAAACTGAGGGCATTTCTAGTCATCGACCAGAAAGGGAAATAAAGACTTTCTGTGATACACGGCCCGACCGACTTCGAAATCTTTACCCCAAGATTCGAGATCGGTCCGAAATTTGTTTTGCTCGGCTGAAACCTCTGCACCCCCCAATTCTGATTCGGACTACTACCAGCGGTAGGCACAACCTCGCGTCAATACAACAATCTGTGAGCAAACCCCCAACATCCACTCATAACTCATATCTTGGATCAGGAAACTGCCTTCTCTTATCCACCCCCTATCGGCCACTACCTCTTTGCCACCACCTCTGACCCCCAATTCAAAAAACACCATCCCAAGCGACTGCCCTTCAACGAATTACACGACCTCTGACCCCATATAAACCCTTGCAGATCATGGTCTTACATGTCTACTTTTTAACATTGACCTCTGACCCCACAATTCAAAAACAGCCTTTTAAATTATTGTAAATCAACGACTTGCAAGATCTCTGACCCCATATAATTCATTGGTGCGCACGTATTTGCGAGGCGATTTTTTGGCGGATGCGAAAAGTTTTGAAAGGGCGAATCCTTTGCTGGATTTTGGAGTCTAATCTAATATGGCGAGAAAACGACGGTGCATTGTCCCGGGTGCGTTCTATCACGTTTGTAATCGTGCAACGGAAAAGAGGGTGTTGTTCCAGACTCCTGCGGATTTTGATCTTTGGGTAAAGACCCTGCGCGAAACTATTGAATTATACCCACTCAAAATTCACGCCTTTTGCGTCATGCCAAATCATTGGC
>Ga0214919_10004315_pt1 | contig 20870 bp, 18 predicted proteins | sample LL1503_MetaG_FD_177994 | JGI IMG/M metagenome (GOLD analysis project Ga0214919, IMG submission 177994) | Freshwater microbial communities from Lake Lanier, Atlanta, Georgia, United States - LL-1503 | ecosystem: Environmental > Aquatic > Freshwater > Lake | place: USA: Georgia | collected... | reverse complement strand
TTTCTAAGACAGAATCCGGACTGCGACGGTCATCCTGGCTTGGGTTGTCTTTATGTCGGCTCCACTGGCGATGTAGAAAAACGTATCCGCATCCATCTACATGGCCCGGGGCCCGGCGATAATCAAAAGGTGCGCGCTTCCAAGCTGGTCAGGAAACACTTCCTTCGGCGCCGGAAGGATCTGGAACCTACCGATGTGTATGAGACCTCAGGCCACGCCACTACGGCCGAGGCTCTTGAGGCCGAATTCCTGCGCGATGCCGGCTACCGCGTCTATTCCAATTAGCACCCCTGAATAAAGCGGCTACGTTCGACTAAGTAACTTTCCTTAATCTTCATCTTTATCTTAATCTAGTAAAACCATGGGTTTTCGATTCATTCGCCGGATCTCGATCTTAAAGCGCCTCCGGCTGAATCTCTCCAAATCCGGCCCGTCGGTTTCCGTGGGCGGCCGCGGAGCCTGGCTCACCTTCGGCAAAAAGGGCACCCGCGCCACCGTAGGCATCCCCGGCACGGGCATGAGCTGGACGGAGAAGATTGATTCTCCCAGCCCCGATTCCCCCGCTCCCCGCTTTTCCTTGCTCGGCTTCATTCTTCAGCTCATCGGCCTCGTCTCCATCCTCCTATTCCTAGGCATCTTTCTCTACGCCATCTCCGGTTCTTCCGGCATACCCAGATAAGGCCTTCTATCCGTTTTGTTTTCTGAATATGCATCCAAACGCTTTCCAATATCTAACCGCTCATTCTCGAGAGCGTCTTCTTCAGCGCACAAGTGTTGATGCGGAATTAGTCGAGGCCGCAGTTCGTGGCCGCCGGGTAATTTACGCCGGGAACAATCAGGATGATCCAGAGAGTGATCTTTTGGTATTCTATGATTTGGACAGCGGCCTTCACTACATTCTTGTTCAGAATCGTAAATCACAAAAGATTATTACGGTTCTTTTTCCGGATTCGGAACGCTGGATTATTAATGCCGATGTGGTTTCCCGAGCGAAGGCAGCCATGGAGGAGCTTAAAATTATAAGGCAAGTAAAACAAAAGTGGACAACAGAGCGAAAACCGCCTCAGCCTGCAACTTATGATGAAATTATTAAACTCAAAGAGAAGACAAGTTCATCCGATTAATTCTGGGTTGCAGAAAGTTTTCTGATTTTATTAGGACTTCAGGTTTCTCGTGCGGTTGAGTGAGGCTTGGCCGCACAGCCAAGGGCTACTAATCTTTCAGATTCGTGATTGAAGCCATCAAAACTGCTCTTCGCGAGCACCACACCCCCCTGCCCGCCAGACAGATCACCCGCATTCTCCGCCAACGGCTTCGGATCCCCGACTTGAAAAAACATCAGGTGAATTCGGTTCTCTACAGCAATCGGGATATTTTTCAGTACGTGGGCGATAACCCACCCCTCTGGAGCCTTGTTTCAACCGCACCGGCAGAGACGGAGCATGTTTTGGGCAACGGTACCCCAAGTCATATAATGCTAGAAGTAGAACGACCTCGGCAACAACCAGGCAATCTCCAGGCAGCCTTTCCAGGTTTCCTTGACGATTCCATCGGCGGGCCTCTACCGCCTGCCACCACCCCACCCAACTTCACCTCACCCATAAGACGCCTGTTCCCCTGGCAGGTTCAGGCCCTGCGTGCCTGGCGGGATGCGGGAGGCCGTGGAGTGGTCGAGGCGGTGACCGGCAGTGGCAAAAGCCTCGTCGCCATCCAGCTTCTTTACTATTTCATCAAGGCGGGACGGCGATGCCTGATCCTTGTCCCCACCACTGCACTCCAGAACCAGTGGCAAGAGGAAATCCGCACCCATCTTGGTTTTACCCCAATCTCCCATTTTGGGGGCGGTCCCGGTTCGCAATATCGCCCCTCCGCCCCGCTCACCATTGGCATCGTCAACTCTGTGGCCAATGAATCCTCCGCCTTGAGGAATCATTTCGGCCTAATCATTGCAGACGAGGCCCATCGCTACGGGGCCACGCATTTCCGGCGTGCCCTCTTGGACTCCATCCCCTTCCGACTTGGGCTCACCGCCACCCTCGAACGGTCCGATGACGGCGTCGACGAGGTGTTGAATCCCTACTTTCATAACTCCTGCTTTCTTTACGACTTCCCCCGCGCTCGGCGGGAACAGGTCGTCGCCAGGTACGGGGCCATGTTTCTGGGCATCGACCTCGACCCGGCTGAAAAGGAAACCTACGACGAGATGGGCCTTATCATGACGCGCAAACGCGGCTATCTCAGGCACGGCTGGCCCAAAAAATACGATGGCATCTCTTATGGGGAATTTATTGCCCGGGCGGCGGTGGCCGCCCAGAGGGCCGATTCAGAGGGCCTGGCCGCCAGGGCTTACATCTCCGCCATGACCCAGCGGAAGAGAATCCTGGCGGAATCCTCCGTCAAGGTGCGACTGGCGGAACGCCTCGCCCCGGCCGCGAGGGCCGCCGGAAAGTCCGTGTTCTTTTGCGAAACCCAGGCCGCGGCCGAATCCATCGCCGATAGGCTCCAGGGAACCGGCCTTCGGGTGGAGCCCCACCACAGCGCCATTCAGGACGTGGAACGGTCGGCCATCCTCGATCGTCTAAAGCGCGGAAACCTTCAGGCCGTGGTGGCCGTTCATACCCTCGATGAGGGTGTCGACGTACCCAATCTAGTCCTGGGAGTGGTCGTGGCCGGGACAAAACAACGTCGCCAGATGATCCAGCGGATGGGACGCGTTCTCCGAAAAAAACCGGACGGCCGCAAGGCCGTCTTTGTGGTGATTTTTGCCAAGAACACTGCGGAGGATCCCCGTAACGAGCTCAACGGCGAGGAAAGCCACTTTGACGTCCTCGTCGACAACGCGGATCAAAAGGAATTTCTCGATATGGCCACCCTTTCTTTGGAGGACGTCGGGGATCGTGTGGCCAACTTTGTGCGTAACCATACAGAAAACCTCCCTTAAACCAGATGACACCTTTCATTATCCTCTGTCTGGTTGTTCTGGGCCTTCTGGGTTTCGGACTTTTTTTCCCTTCCGGCCGGAAGGACGCTACCTCGTCAAGACCGGACGACCAACCGATCCCGGCCCCAAAGAACATTTCCCCGCCCACGCACCCTTCCTTCCCGCCAAAATTGGTTCCGGCAAAAGTTGAGCCAGTCCCAGTAAAGCCATTGCCACCTCCTTCCCTCACGGCAGTGCCGGTCCTGCCGACCGTAACGCCCGAACCTGGCCCGAAACTGATTACCGTTCCCCCTGTGGCCCAACCCACAATAACCGGCCGGACTACTTCTCCACCTGCCCCTGAGACTCCTCCGCCCAAGCCCTCCCCTGCCCCCAAGCTCCCGCCGACAGAAAAGTTCCCGGATTTCGAGGGTTTCTGCGTGGCCTGTCGCGTAAACACGATCGCCCCGGCCAAGACCGATTTTCTCTGCGAGGCCTGCTCTGTTCTTCCAGAGTTTTCTGTCCCCATCAAAAGTCCCATATCGGAAAAGAGTTCAGAAACTTCCACCCAAACAAAGGAAAATTCCCCAGAACCTGCCCCAGCTCTTGCCGCACTTGACGAGCCTGCTAGGGGTTCGGCTGACCCTTCGGTCAGGGAAGTCCCGGTGGTGTCCTCGAATATTAAGACAGTTCTTTATCATCCGGAATACCGCCTGCTTCAGCTTCGTTTTCACGACGGATCGGTTTACTGGTATTTCAAGGTACCTCCTCAAATCCACAAGGAGCTGATGGAGGCGGATTCAAAGGGCCAGTTTGGGCACAACCACATTTATTCGGTTTTCTCACAAAAGAGTATAAGCAATCAGGAAACCCAGACTTTTTGGAGCGCATCCCAAGAGCTTCAAATGGAGATTATCCGATCTCTAATCTATGCCCATGATCTGGCTAGAAAAGATTGGACACAGCTAAAGACAATTTCGCCCAACACTTGTCCAGTTGTTGTAAACGAAGGTCTTGATACCCCCGACGTTCCCGACGAGGAGCAGGAGTCAGAGGAGGAAAAACCTTCATTAGAAGAATTGAGACAGATTTCGATTGATGCGATCAGTGATCCGGTTACAGACAAAACGCTGGTTCTTAAAGATTTCTTTGGCTGGAATGACGATTTCTTTTCCCAGGCGGATGTGAACTTTATATCAGCCTGTTTGGACTATGATCCCAACGAGGACTTCGATCACCCTTCAGATCGTCTAGACCAGTGCCGGGATTTAATTAACGGATATCCCCCTTCGCCAATCAAGCTGGAGGTCCTGGTCTGGATGACGCGTTTTGCCGATAAGCACGAGCGCTTTACTGACGCTAACAACCTCCTCCATCAGGTTGCCGCGATCCTTAAGGTTTTCCTTGCGAATCAGGACTTAGAAATGAAAGAGCGTTTTGATTTTGGAATGGCCGCACAAGAACTGTTGATGGACGACATAAGCGAGACTCAATCAGACCCCACCTTTGTAACGGATACGCTTTTTTCCATGCTAATAACACTAGGTCGATCCGACAGTGACCGAGTATCGATCCAGAAACGAGTAAAACGACTACTGAAATACTGTAAAAGAATATCGCAGGAACGCTTTACCACTCCCTCACAAGATCCTGGGATAAATAAGAATATGGAACATCTCAAGGAACTTATCGAAAAGCTTAATTCTTTTCAGCGTACTGTTCTTTATTCACGCAAGGACAACGACGACGATAAGATTTGAAACTCTTTACTCTTTAGAGCAAAACGAAGCAATTCACATTTAAACACTAGATCGATCCAGCCAATCAGCTTTGCAGGTTCGTAGCTGGATCAGAACCCATGAAGCCTTTGTGAAACCCAAGCGTCGGGCCGACAGCCCGGCTCATGATCCAATCTCACGCGTGCAGCCGACAGACTGGGTCAAAATTTATTTACTGAAGAGCGGACACGAAATTTCGAATACCATCCCAATCCGGCTCTGGAGTTAGGTGACTCCAGGAAAATCGAATAGCCCCTAAGATTTGATCTTCTTCCAAACCCATCGCTTTAAGCACATGACTGGGCTTGTAACTCGCAGATGTACACGCTGAACCATTGGACACTGCAACAATTTCTTTAAGCACAACCATAGCTGCCTCTGAGTTTACGCCAGGAAATGAAACATTGGCCGTGTGTTTCAGTGTCTTAGCAGGGTCACCTTGAAAAGCAGGTTTAAGTGGCTCGATATTCTTTAAAAACTTGGTCCTGAATGCCACACAAGCAGCCTCTCTTTTTTTCTGATCTCGAATGGCTAACTCTGCCGCCTTCCCGAAGCCAACAATTAAGTGAACCGGTAAAGTGCCTGGCCGAAGACCGCGCTCTTGTCCACCTCCCACCATCAGAGGCTCTAGGGGAATTGACTCAAATCCCCTACGCCTTACAACAAGCGCTCCAATTCCTTTGGGCCCATAAATCTTGTGCGCGCTTACACTCAGCATATCTACCCGGGGATGACTCAGTCCCCCGTCGATTTTCCCGTAAGTCTGAGCCGCATCCACAAATAGATACGCGGGGTGCTTCATTAGCACCTCAATGAGTTCTGGTAATGGCTGAATTACTCCTGTCTCATTGTTTGCATGCATCATTGCGACAACTAAAGTATTAGGTCGTAAGCATTTTTTTATCTTCTCCGGATTGACCCAACCATCTCGATCCGGTGCCACTAGATCCACTTTAAACCCCTCTTTTTGCAGCCGTTCGATCGGCTCCAGAACCGCCTTATGTTCAATTTGTGTCGTAACGATGTGATTACGTCCATTTTTGAGGCCCCAATTTGACAAGCCCAAAAGGGCGATGTTATTTCCCTCAGTAGCACCACTTGTAAAAATTACCTCATCCCGACCAACACCCACGACCTTTCCCACGAGCTCCCGAGCTCTTTGAACTGCCTGTTTTGCCCGAACTCCAAAAGAGTGTGTACGGCTACCCTCGTTGCCATACTCCTCCATCATATACGGAAGAAGCGCCTCCCGAACCTCAGACTCCATCGGGGTTGTCGCATTACAGTCTAAATAAACCATGTGTATGTCTTTTATTTAGTGTATGTTTTTAATTTGACATACACAATTGTTTTGTGCAACTTAACATACATAGCCTAATATGAGTTCCGTCGCCAACCTCAATTTCCCAGCCATACGAGGTGTCCAAGCCGGGCGCGAATATTACACCACGATGTGGACGCTGCGAATGCTCCGACAGATCTCTATTTTCGACGAAAAGGAAATCCCCCCCGAACTTCGCGCTCAACGTATTCTAAATCGATCCCGCATTCCAGAAATTTCAGGCTACATACTAGAAAACCCCAAAGATTATGTCTTTTCTGCCATAACAGCTTCAATTGACTCCAAAGTGGAATTTGATCCTCTTCCTGGGCAGGAAAGGCTTGGCACTTTGCGCGTCCCAATGGACGCAAAATTTATTATTAACGACGGACAACATCGTCGCGCCGCGATTCTAGCCGCATTGGAAGCAAAACCTGAACTTGCCTACGAAACGATCGCTGTTGTCTTTTTCTTGGATATTGGCTTAGCCCGCAGCCAGCAAATGTTTGCAGATCTAAACCGATATGCCATACGACCCAGCAGATCCCTAGGTCTTCTGTATGATCACCGTAACGACAAAGCAAAACTTGCTAAATTAGTAGTTATGAAATCTGAGATATTTAGAGATATCGTTGATCTTGAAAAGAGCTCACTTGCCCCTCGATCGAGAAAGCTTTTTACTTTAAGTGCATTCTATAATGCCTGCTCCGACCTTATTGCCGATATTGCCACCGGCAATCTTGAGCACGATGCAGATCTAGCGCGCGATTTCTGGGAGAATGTTTCCAAACATTTTCCCGCATGGGGCAAGGTCCGCGAAGGTAAACTCGCAGCATGCGAACTACGTGAAGATTTTATCCACTCCCACGGCATTGCCCTGCAGGCCATTGGCAAAGCTGGAAACGCACTTATGAAAGGAAACCCTAGCGGCTGGAAAAGCCGCCTAAAAACGTTGAGCACCATCGATTGGTCACGTTCAAACTCAAGGCTATGGGAGGGCCGGGCCCTAATAGGCGGAAAAGTTTCCAAAGTAACAACCAACATCATATTGACTACGAACGTGATTAAGAAGCAGCTAGGAATTGAGCTTAATCCCGAAGAAGCCAAAGTCGAAGCGGCTATAAATCGTAAAACTAGATGAAAGAAACATCTCCAAAAACACCAGCAAAGAAAGTATCCGCCTTTGCTGAAGCTGGACTCCAGAAATATTTAGAAAGTCTCGAAAATGAAATCAGAGAGTTGTATAGCCTCGACGATACCCCTTGGATTATTGGATACAGCGGTGGCAAGGATTCTACGGCTACCTTGCAACTTATTTGGAATGCCGTCAGCAAACTGCCAGAAAGCAAAAGGACCAAGATTATTCATGTAATCAGTACCGACACCTTAGTTGAGAACCCCATAGTCGCAGCATGGGTTACACGCTCTCTGCTTTCCATGGAATCGGCTGCAAAGAAACAGAGTGCACCCTTCCATCCTCATCGGCTTACACCAAAGGTTGAAGACTCATTTTGGGTCAATCTTATAGGCAAAGGCTACCCTGCCCCCCGACACAAATTTCGGTGGTGTACTGAGCGCCTTAAGATAAAGCCATCCACGAGTTTTATTAACGGCATCGTGAAGGCCAGCGGTGAGGCCATTTTAGTTCTCGGCACAAGAAAAGCCGAAAGCATACGTCGCGCGATTACTATGAAGGAACATGAGGCCGGACGCGTTCGAGACCGTCTTAGTCCGAATGCTGGCCTGCCAGGATCACTGGTTTATACCCCAGTTGAAGATTGGACAAACGACGACGTTTGGATGTTCCTTATGCAAACACCGAACCCCTGGGGTTATAATAATAAAGATTTATTGGGCATGTATGCTGGTGCGTCTGCTGATGGCGAGTGCCCGCTCGTAGTGGATAGCTCAACGCCATCCTGCGGAGATAGTCGCTTTGGATGCTGGGTCTGTACGCTCGTGGAAAAAGACAAGTCTATGACGGCAATGATTCAGAATGATGCCGAAAAAGAATGGATGCTTCCCCTTCTTAAGCTCCGCAACAAGCTAGACTTTAGAATGATGAATGAGGGTGATGAGGAGACCTCGGATCGCCACCTAAGAGATTACAGAAGGATGAGCGGCTCGGTTCAACTCATGAACAGCGGTAAACCCATACCAGGCCCATACCTTCAGTCTGCCAGGGAGGATTGGCTTCGTGAGTTACTCAAGGCTCAAGCCTGGATTAGAAAAAACGGCCCAGAAGATGTAAAAGCTATTGAGCTCATCACAATTAATGAACTTCAGGAAATTCGGAGGATCTGGGTAGTTGAGAAGCATGAGATGGAGGACTCACTCCCTAGAATCTACGAGGAGGTCATCGGCCAGGCTTACCCTGCTCCAAGGCTTGATGACAGCATGGCCGTTCATGCGGCAGACCTAGCCCTGCTGAAGCAGGAATGTGGGGATGACAACCTACACTATGAGCTATCCAGAGCATTGATTGGTATCACCAGGCAGAGCCAACAAGATCAGCGCCGGGCTGGTCACTTCGAACTTATGGAAAAGACATTTGCGAAGCATTATTACGATGATCAGGCAGATGCACTCTCCGCAGCCAAGGCAAAAGCTGATCGCAGATCCATTCTTAAGAATAGGGGCGACGCCTCAAGCACGTGATTATTCATCGCGTCACTCTTCACAATGTCGGCGTATATAGAGGGACTCAAACGATCGATCTCACACCACCTGACTCCGAGCATCCAGTCACGCTTATTGGAGCTCTCAATGGAGGTGGTAAGACCACTCTCTTAGGAAGCGTCCAGCTTGCCCTCTATGGAAGTCGATCCAAGGGAATCGAACGAACCAAGAAGGGCTACCACAAACACCTTCAGGAACTTATCAACCGCGAAGTTTCTCCTGAGGAGGGAGCTGCAGTAGAGATCGAATTTGAAAGACGCATCGATGGAAAACAGACCACGTACAAAGTGAAAAGAGCTTGGAAGATGTCTTCAGGTGCCGTCGAAGAACGGGTCTGTGTTACAAGAGATGGTGAACCAGATATTTTATTGGCAGATCATTGGGATGAGTCGATTGATTCATTCCTTCCAGCACGACTAGCTCATCTTTTCTTCTTTGACGGGGAGCAGATCGAGCGAATGGCAGATGAAGAGGAGGCCACCACTCTTCTCTCGACCGCCTTCCAGAGTCTTCTTGGACTTGATCTTGTCGCCCGACTTCAAGAGGACCTTTCTACTCTGGAGCGGAAAAAGCGAATCTCCCTTAAAACTCCTGTTGAAAAGGAGAAGTTAAAGATCCTTGAAGAAGAAGTCCAAAAGGCACAACACCGGTGTGAAGGGGCTCATCAAGATTTGGCTAGCATCACATCCAAGATCGAGCAGAAGGAAAAGGAACTTGCCAGTCTCAAAGCTGATTTTAAGTCGAAGGGGGGCGACGTTTACCTTGAGCGTGAAAAACTAGAGATTCGCCGTATAGATCTTACGTCAAAGATTACAGTCACAGAATCCAACTGTCGGGACGTTGCAAGCGGTGACGCCCCACTATTACTGGTACCAGATCTTCTTAATAAGCTTCTCCGTCAGTCTGAATTGGAAAGAACGGCAGGGCACCAGAAGATTATTGCAGAGGCGGAAATAGCACGCGATGAAAAGGTTCTCAATGACATTAAAGAGTCAATCTCTTCGAAAGCCTATGAAGAGGTTCGGAGGACCCTAGAGCGCCACCGCCCAAAAAGCGGGTTAATGAATCAAAGTACTATTTTAGATATCTCTGAAGACATTATCGACGAACTAAAAGGACTTATAAATCACAGGCTCCCTTTTGCGAATTCAGAGTTATACCGCCTTAACGCTGATATTATAAAGCTACATGAAGAACGAGATAATATTGACCGCATTTTGAGCTCTGTACCTGATGCGGATACTTTAGCTCGGATCCAACACGATATCATAAAAACGGAGGAAGATTTAAAGTCTGCTCGCAATATATCGATAAGAAAACAGGAATCATTTTGCAGCGCAGAGTTAGAGCTATCGCTTCGTGATCGTTCCTATCAAAAAGAGTACGAAAGCCACATCGATAACTCTGAGTCTTCTGAACACGACCGCAGGGTTGTTGATCACATACCGAAGGTCAAAGAGACATTGGAGCGTTTTCGTCAGCGAGTTGTCGCTCAACATATTGGTTCGCTTGAGAATACGATCTGGGAGTCCTTTCAACACCTAATTCGGAAACCCGAACTCATAGGATCAGTCAAGATCGCTACAGTAGACTTCAAGATAACCCTTCATGACCGAGCTGGTGCAGTTATACCATTTCAGATTTTATCAGCCGGAGAGCGCCAGCTCCTAGCTACATCGATTCTTTGGGGGCTGGCAAAGGTTTCTGGTCGGCCCGTTCCTCTCATTATTGACACACCGCTAGGTCGCCTTGATTCACACCACAGAACCCATATTGTGCAAAGGTATTTCCCGGTCGCCTCTCATCAAGTAGTTCTTCTTTCGACAGATGAGGAGATAAATGGAAAGTATCTTAAGTTAATACAGCCGCATGTGGGTAGGTCCTATTTAATTAATTCCCCTGAGAGTCGAGGATCAAAGATAGAGGAGGGCTATTTTCAACAAAATGAATTTTCCAATTGAAGTTGTTCGTTTATCGCAATCCGACAAGGACCTGCTTACAAAGATTAAAAGGAAAACTGGCGTAGACTCATGGAATGTACTTTGTCGTTGGGCACTGACAGTCGCCCTGGCCCAGCCCAATGCAATATATGTTAAGAGTCCAGAAAAACGGGATAGTGTCGAAATCAAGTGGGATACATTTACAGGCAAGAATAGCAGTCTCTACCAAGGAATATTGCTGGTGCAGTACTCAGAGTACAATCAGCGCTCCTCCGAGTTATCTTTGAATGATTTTTTCCACAGCGTTCTTTCAAAGGGAATAAGTATTTTATATCGAAAAGCCTCACAAGTCGGTATTCTCGTTTTTACAGACCAGATTCTTTTAAAATAACTAATCCTCCGTACATTTAATACGGTCTTAAATAAATCACCAGTTGAAGCTAAAGTCGGTTAATTAAACGATTGGCTATCCATTCGATTCTCGGGCGAGCAAGATTATCCATGGCTGCTGTTTGGAGTAGCTCTTGCATATCCAATTTATTTCCCTCGGTGCCCTGCGTCTCAACAAGCCACCGTAAATACGGGTGTGTGTCAGAATTGTTTATGCATTCCATCTGGTATACCCCACCTTCGGCAAGTTTATGATTGCAAGAAATGTTTAGTTGTCTGACATTAGTCGTCTTACGAATGGGGGCGAAGTTCATAAGTAGATTTCCCTCTATTCCCCCAGGTTGGTGCAGTTCCAGAACACTAGCGGGAATCATATGGTCAATTTGATAGTTCTTCGCACTAGCCCCATAGCGGTGTGGATTAAAAATCGATGAAGTTCCGTGTTCGGGAAGGAGGCAGGCATTAAAGATTTGTCGGGCGCGCTTCTTATCGGCAGCCTTTAGCATTGCCACTAACCAGTCACGATCCACAGGCTCACTTGCGAGTTTATTTATGAAGGTCTTCGAAATCTTGTTAGCGAAGCTTTGAAGTGTTTCGTCGGTTAATATGAGATTTTTAGCATACTCACGTGTTCGTGCTACGCTCCCCTCAAAGACAACTCGGTAGTAACCGCGAAGAAGATCTAGTAATGAGGAGTCATCTAGATCGCCTCCTTTCAAAAAGGAGGGTTCATAACTTTCAGATAAAAGCCGACGATAAAAGTACAAGATCAACGCCGCGAATGGAATAGCTCCACAAAGTCGAATTTCACGGGAATAGGCGTTTTCGTCATGATCCCAAACTTGGTTTATAAATTCCAAAAGCTTTTCGACATCTTTTACAAGAAAAGTGTTTCCCCATGATGGGAAAACCCGTTTTTTATTTTCGACACTGCCTTCTGTTAATATTTCTTTCAGAATCGATGCAAGCGGTATGAGTTCAGCTTTTGGCCCATCACCATTTTCGCGGTTAAAGGTATCTGAAAATCGGTTTTCAAGAGATTCGATGGCGTCCGGTGCCCAACCTGATTGACCACCCTGATCAATAATCACCGAACGCAGCCAATCGATAATGTTCAATTGGGCCCGGATGGTATTTAGCCCAATAAACGTGCTGGCAATTTCGTAAACAGTTGAGAAACCATGGTAAATATCAGGAGCGATCTGCCTTTGCAGGAAAAGGCGAGCGGTTTTATCTGCCAGATCCCGTGCTTCACCCCTATCGAATTGTCCCACTAACCAGTTTTTTAGCATATTGCGAAAGTTCTGATAAGAATCTGCCACGGCACGACGTGGATGGTTGCTAAGTTCGTAGTCGTTGTGTAAAAAGATCGGAGACCACATAGCCGCTTGTACTTTGAGTGGCCCAAAATACCCAGCATCGTCTCCACGTTCCGGAATATCAGTCAGAACTAAGGGGAACAGAATACTCAAGATAGCGGTGCCAATAGAGAATCGCTGCAGACCATCGATTAAAACTTCGTATTTTCCGTCTGACGCGGGAATATTCACAAAAGTTGTGCTGGATCGATCTACTGGAAAAGAACCCAAGATTGCATTACCAAGAAATACAGATCTACTTTCGAGCAAGTCCTCAAGAAGCTCTTCGCTCCAGACCATTCCTCGCTGAAAACTAGGAACATCAATCCAATGAAAACCATATCCGGTAAGCTGGATAAATGCAGGACTGAGTTCCCGTGAACGAGGAATAAGAGCCTGTTTTGTGATGTAATTGAGATAAATTGGGCAATCTCCAGTGCGTTCAATTTTCATATTTGCAATCCTTTGTTGCTGCTTTCCACGATAAGCCGACCAAGCTCAATATGGAACTCCTGGGCGGTTGTATCAGATAGAAGTTTTTTTAAAGCGAGAAATCCAACCTCAGCATAATCTTCAAGAATCCCACATATCCGCTTTTCATCTCGTGCGATTTGACTGCTTTCTATAACAGCAAAGGAAAGTAGAAGTAGAACTGGGTAAAGGTGCTGATTCTTAAATACGTCTATCGAGATTGGGTAGGGCTGATCAAGAAAATCGCTTACCCCTTGAGGCCGGTTTTTACCTACCTTTGAAAAGCCTAGCCCTGCCGCAAATACAACCATATCTGCATAAGAATCAAAGCAAGCACTACCCTGCCGATCATGCCAGGGACGGCAAAAAGGGAGAATAACCTCAGCAGATTTTGGAACACGAACTTGGCTCATAGTGGAACTTCTTCGGCGATGGTATAAGGTTTTTCTGAAGCCTTAATCCGGCTAAATACTTCGATCTCTCTCTGTTTAAATTTCATTGTTCTTTCTTCTGGTTTAAGATCTTCGTTCGAAGTGTGTCGAACCAAGCGGTAAACTCGGTTTGCGGCTTTCTCTAATCGAGAGCGCACCGTTTGATCCCACTGCTGATTAGCCACCAATACAATGACTTGCCGTGCTTTGCCAACCAGAAATTCTGCACACTTCTCCCGAAACTGATCAGCGACTGGGCCGAACACTGAGTCTAAGACAAAGCAGTGTTCATCAATTTTACCCGGCGCGATGTCTATTTTGGCTAACTCATCATGAAGCCACTTTCTCAGTTGAGCTAGGGATACGATATGACTCAACACTAGTAATTGGCGCTGCGCTCCTCCAATATTCCTTCGAACTTCTCCATCCACACGAATTGCGGGTAGCAACGATGCTCTATCAACATGAGCTTTGCTGTTATCTGGTGCAACTGGGTCATAATACTGACTGACTAGGTCTTGGAGTTTTGAATGAAACGCGTTCTTCACCTCAGTACGAGCTTCATCAATAAAATCAGCCAGTTCCTTAGCTTTCTTCTGGCTAGCTATAAGTTTAGCTATCTGCCCAGCTACCCCGCCACGGTTTAGGCCTCGCATTTCAGCGTCAAGCTGAACACGATCATGTCCAAGATTCTTTAAGGCGATATCGATAGCTTTTAATTTTTCACCACACTGAAGCCGAGAAGTATTAGCGTCTCTTTGCTCTTTTTGTAAACGCTGAATTTCTTCGACGCTTAAGTGCTGACGCTGCTCTTCTAGGCCAGCGGTTTTTTCCTGGCAGTCTTTCTGAGCTAAAACTGCCTTGTCTCGCCCTGTTAAAGCTTGATTTAGCTCCGTAATCGAGTTCTTTGCTCTTGTTTTAAAACCGCTCTTTGCTCCTATTTCGAGCGAGTTAAGAAGACTGAGTAGTGCATGATTTAAATCAACCGCCATAGTTCTTTCTCGGTAGTTTTCGATACAACTGCGTTGATCTGCATTTGCTGTGGGATCCAAAGGCCGACCACATATACATGCCTGTGTCTCCGGCCATTTTAGAATACGATTAACAAATCCCTCAGAAACATCGGCAGGCAGGAGGTTTTCTTTACGCATTACCTCGAGCTGCCGCATCGCCGCATCGAAACCATCCGCGTAAAAAGTCAGCCCGCCAGATAAACCTATCAATCTGCCAATCTCTTTATCAGAATCGTCAATTTGCTTGCTAGCTTTAGAAAGCCCTGAGCGCGCTGAATCAAGATCCCTACTTAGTTGCTCAAATGATTTGCCTTTTGAAAGCTCCTGAATATCAACTTCACACTTAGAGTAAACATTTTCAGCAACGAGCCGCGTTTTTTCGTATACAGCCTTCTCCTCAGTTAGGCGTGTGACCTGTGTGTTAATAAAGTTAAGCTTGCCAAGCATTTCTTGGTATTCCTTGTGCTCGCCTGCAAGCCTGTTGAGGTCATTTCCAATCTTCCGCTCAATATCACGTACAGATTTAACCGCCTCTTCCCACTGATGGTCCTGAATTAGCGTAGATAATCCTTCTTTAATACCTTGCGAGCTTTTACCTCCAACAAGACGCGATGCTAATTCCTCACCCTCAAAAAAGAAATAATCAAAGAGCTCAGGTGGAACCATTAAGCTTAAAGCTCTCTGAATTTCACCTTGGTCAGTAACAAAGCTGTCACCACTTCGTTGATGCCTCTCTTCTTCCAATACCTTGTCCTTAAATTTTAGTGACCCAGGCGAAGTGCACCTGGCTTCAATCCTTCTGCGAATAGTCCTCATCTCTCCTCTTGGAGAAAAAACTTTGACTTGAACCCAGCCATTTACAGTGCTGTTCACTGACGCCTCTGATGCGGCCCCATCATTAATCAATTTGTCCAATTCGTGGGGGTGATTAAGAGGGTCATCACAGAAAAGAAACCTTAACGCACGGATGATGCTAGTTTTCCCGGCCGTATTTGCTGCAAGAATCAATAAAAGGGCATGATCAGTAGATTTAGGATCTGGAAAGTTCAGATTATTAGTACCTTTGAACGTCAGAAAGTTATGAATCTGAATCTGTGAAAATAACATACCTATTCCCCTTTCTTAAGAGTTTCCTCAATCTGCTTGCGCACCCGTGCGGATTTATCCTTTTCGGATATTGGAGCACCAACATGAGAGCCAAGATAAAGATTCATTGTTTTTACAAATAGTATTTTGAACTCATTGCCTTTTTTTAAGAGCATTTCATCTAATGGGAGGTTTTTTTTCATATATTGGAATGAGTCGCGGCTGCTAGTGCTTCTTTGATTGTTTGAGTCGCTTCGTTTGCGTTTAAAGCCAGCGTTGCAAAAGCTTGATATCTCCGAAGTTCTTTTTTCAGCAAGCGCTCAGTTTCTGCAGGTTGCATATTTGTACCATGCGGAAGAATCACGACATCGTAAATATCAGCCGTTTTACTTGTGCCGCGAATTGTTCGGAGAATTCTACCCCTTCTCTGAACAAATTGTTTTTCACGATCAATACTGTACAAAACGATGGCCCGTTTAATAGAGGGGATGTCAATTCCTTCATCCAAACACCCTATGGCACAAAGCACATCCAATCTTCCTTTTGAAAATCGTTCTAGGATTTCACTTCGTTGGGCTTTTACTGTTTCACCTAAAATAGAAGACACACTCAGGCCACGCTGTCGCAGCAAACTGACTACATCGTCAAGTAATCTTGATTCACTTCCGTCGGACTCTATTTCATCTGTTTCATCTGTTTCATCAGCTGATTTCCCTGAGGATCCAGGAGGACAGTAAACAAGAGTGTTTTTCAGATCATCTTTTTTTGCTATCAGAAGGTCGAGAATACTATCAAGAGCGGGAAGCTGGACGTTTGACTTCCTAATCAGTTCTCGAGACTGACGATAAAGCTCAATTTGGCGTGAAGCAGAACCCTCTTGGTTTTCGATATTTTTAAGCGTTTGAATATATTCCAATCCTCTTGAAGGATCAAGGTATGCTGGAAGCGGGTAATAGTTGTAGCTGCACAAAACTCCATCTTTGATTCCTTGTTCAAGGTCGTAAGTTGAAACAATTCCACCAAAGAAGTTATTTAACTTAATCGAGGTGCTTTCATCCCCCTCAATTTCAGGTGTTGCACTTAACCCCATGCGCTGCGAAAAAGCCTGCCCTATTTGTTGGCTTACTTTCATAAGCCTTTGCGAAGCAAGATTATGCATTTCGTCCGCAATCCACATTGCTGATGATGTTTTTTCGGCAAGCTTTAGGATTTTGCTAATAAATCTTCCGTCGGCAAGTGTTTTGTATGTTGTGATAACAATTCTTATGTCTCTTTCATTGGATCCAAACAACCATGGATAAAGTGTCATCAGCCAATTAGGAGCCCCATCGTAAGCCCTCAGGACATGAGGGAATCCAAATGTTTTGACTTGCTCTACCCACTGATCAGCGAGAACCCGAGTCGGAACAGTTATCAATATTGGGCCACAATTAGGATCAGACTCTTTTATTGATGAGAGAGAAGTGATAGTTTTTCCAGAACCTGTACACATCTTCAGGATTCCTTTGCGACCATTATTTATCCATGCCCTGATCGCTTCTTCTTGGTGCGTATAAAGCTTTATAGAGGGCCTTGTAGGTTCTAAAGATGGAAATTCTTCCTCAAAAGGGATGGTAATCGGTGCTATTGAACAAAGTAATGTGTTAAATTCTTTAATCCATTTAGCCCCATCTTTTTTAGGGATTTGTCGCAAGAACGTTGCTATAATTTCATTCGTTTTATTAACTTGATAGAGCGGATCCCCATAAGACCACTTTATCTTAAACCCTATGATTGGTTCCAGGCCTGAAAATAGCGGCTTAATCCACTCGATAATAATGGCATTTTTATTATGATCTTCGAGAAGCAGAAAGGTATCGCAACTCGTCCCATCAAAAAGCTCGGAAGGGGCTTCAGGATTCGGATCGACTATAAATTCAAAAGGGATGTTTTCTTTTGCGAAAGCGTATACGCCTAGCCGCCTAGAGATGGCGTGAGTTGTTTTTTTATTTAGAAGATTTTCGTCGGCCCCGAAAAGGATTACTGTTACAGATAGTTTTCGGCTTATTAGTGTCTGCATTCCACATGTTATTGCAGCTAGCGTCTCAAGATCTACTTTTCGGGAAAGTATCGTAATTTTAGTCGCTACACTAAATATTGGATGCAAATACAGTTCACACCCTTTCTTCGCTTCACCTTCAAATACAGGGCGTAATGAGAGCAGTCTAAAATCTAAGCTTGTGTCATTTTCCATCGTTTTTCTCAAAAGCTTTCACACGCCCATCACTAGCCATCTTTAACTTCTGTAAAGATTTATGCGGAACCACGGTCGTTCGGCAACACAGCATCCCCTGCCGGCCCTTTTCTGCTGTTTTTTTTGAATCGCTTTTTAGGAGTGGTTGAAGAGGTGCTTTCACGATCATCTTTTTAACTGATTACCCTTCGCGACCCAGTTTTTTTATTCTCCCAAAGTTGATTGGAGGTGAATGACATTTTCTGCATGGGGGCTGTTGGCAAGACTCTTGCCGATACCCCGATGACTTTGGTGATTTAGGATTTATGCAGTCCTACTTTTTATATTTTCGCACACCTCTTTGACTTTTCCTTAACTCACATTCGTATTTATTAGGGCTAGGCTCTGGAATGTCTCCCGCTATGGCGGCAGCCTTTTGTTCTTGATCGGCTTTTTCTATCGCATCCTTCAATTTCACTTTTCTTTGCTCTTCTTTCTGGGATTCGAGCCTACTTCGTATTGAGATAGCGACTGGGCAGTCCGGAGAAAGTCCGTATCCACCATATTTGACATCAATTGGCACATCCATATGGGGGTTCATTCTTTATTTAATCTCGAGTCGCTTCGGATCCGGCCAGTTGGAGGCTACACGGTGGATTAACGTGATGTTCTTTTCCGCGTTCTGATCCTTCACTGAATTCATGATTCCACCAAATGCCAATCCACGGATATGGATCCTAGCTCCGACCAGCGGATTCCGGGTAAACTACGGATCTTGCTCAAACTTGGCGCCGAACCAGACGGGCACAGGGTCGGAAAAAGCCTGTACTCCAAATCCCCAAGGCCCGTTTTCCCTGTATACATCCCGTCCGAAAGAAAGAGTTCGGTGCCGAGGCGACCAAACACTCCTCCCAACCAATCCCCGCTGGACTTGCCCCCGCCGAACCCATTCCCGACTCGAACCCGAACTACGTGTGAGATTTTAGCTCCACCGGGTAAAAGAACCTCCGCACAAAAGGCCTCATTCAATCCAAAGACGTAAAGTAACGGCACCTCCCACGTTCCCAAACGATCGGAACGAACACGAACCCTCAGGAAAACCACCCGGTTCGTTGCATGGCTAGGAGGAAAATCGGCAAGTTCCCGGGAAAAGGTCAGGGAAAGACGGGGCAATTCCTCGATATCCAGCAATTCCAATTTGGTATGAGCGTCCAAATGGATCAGGCGGGAATCGAGAAACTTTGAATTAGTCCAGGGAAAGTAATCGGTATGCAAAAAAAGTTCCGGAGGAGGAGGATCTTTTCCCGGAGGATCAGAGGGATGTAGACCCCTATAAGCAGGATGAAGATAGAGAATGTCCCGGAAGTCTTCCCCGCTAGACAAATACCAACAGACCCTTGGGTGAAACTCGTGTGACGACAACCAACGGGAAAACGGACCCGCCTGGTCGCCGTTTAAATCCTGAAGCCATTGCATCTATTAATCCCTCAACACGTGCAAATTCATGGACTTTGACGAATTTCTTACTAGTGGTTGCTGAGCATGAACCCCTTTCCTTTGCGTTTCTCTCAGGGACACCTCTTCACCGAAGTCGATCGCCAACCTTGGCTGGTCGACACCGGAGGACCCCAGAGCTTCGGCAAGCCAACCAGCCTGATTATCGGCGACCGAACTTTCCCTGTTTCGCCCAGCTATGGCGGCTTGACGCCCGAACAGCTTTCCGTCTTCGTGAAGGAACCCTGTGCCGGACTCCTCGGCATGGACATCCTCTCCAACTTTCATCTCATCCTCGATGTCCCGGGGCAAATCATGATCCTTGCTGACGCAACCCCTGCGCCGCATGGCACCCGTGTGCCCCTGCGCTTTTTTATGGGAATTCCGATTCTCGAGGCGGAAATCGATGGCTCCCGCCAGTCCCTCTTTTTCGACACCGGCGCCCAGCACTGCTACTGGCAGAACAGCGGTCTGACCCGGTTTCCATCTGCGGGCACGGTCGCCGACTTTTACCCCGGATTCGGACGCTTTGAGACCCCACTCCACCGGACGCCCCTGCGGTTGGTCGGAGAAAGACGGGAGTACCTCTTCGGAAGGTTGCCGGATTTGCTGGGCATGACCTTGAAGATGGCCGGCGTCCACGGAATCCTCGGCAACGAGGTCTGTCTCGATCAGAAGGTCATCTTTCGCTTCCCCGAAAGCTGTATAGAACTGATCTGAATCGCATTTTCCCCAACTCTTCCAAATCATCCTCTTTTTCACAGAATCTCCAGCCGATTGGGATGTAGCCGGTTAGTGGCCACACGGTGGATTTGCGTGTTGTTTATTAAGACCACGGTGATCAGACAAACCATCGCGATTGGGATCCAGCGCTGCAGCACTCAAGTTTCATATTTATAGAGATAGATTATTCTTTTTGGCAGGATCATTGTTTTTTTTGCTCAGAACCTCTTTTAGGTTTTTATTTTCCAATGAGACTCTAGTCAGCTCCCCTTTTATTTCCTTAATTTTTTCAAACACAGCATCGAACAGTCGAACTAGCTCTTTTGCGTTTTTTTCTCGCACTATGGGATCGGGATTATCTTGGGTTAGTTTTTTAATTTCTCCTTTTAAAAGCTCTGTCAGAGTTGTTGTTAATTGATCATTAAAAGCACAAATACTATCGATTTCTGAATCTTTTTTGCTCATACACGATTCCCCTTTTTCGGGTCCTTTAGTCCCGGCTTTTTCATTTTGGCGATACGGAGGCGCTTGTTCCGTGTCTTTTTAACATCCCGATCATGCTTTTTCATCGCGTCAGCTGACCATTCGGCAAATCGCCGGTAAATCAGATAGTCCCTAGCTAGGATCATCCGGACGTTGATGTTGATCCTCCGGTCCCGGCATGCCCTGCCTAAGGCCGCCGCCATCGCCACCGGTACCTCATGCATCAGCAAGCTCGCCAGTTCCGGAGTTTGCCGATCACAAAATCGAAAATCCCACTTTTGGTAGAAATCAGTCCGCTTTTTGCGGTGTAGGATCCGTGCCGGCCGATACACCCCCATCCCCGTCAACCAGGTCCGATAAGCCCGGTACATCTGACGCCTCAACACAGGAACGTCCGTCGATAGCTTATTCATCTGCGGGATAAGCATATAATATTATCCTACCTCGGGCGGTTCGGCCCGGGGATTCCACTTGGGATTCAATGTGGGAGGCTTGGGAGGCTCCACCCCCACCCGGTTCTGCCTTTTTTTCAGGAATTTCAGGTCACACTCCCGGTCCCCTTTCAGGAGTT
>Ga0214919_10004314_pt1 | contig 20872 bp, 15 predicted proteins | sample LL1503_MetaG_FD_177994 | JGI IMG/M metagenome (GOLD analysis project Ga0214919, IMG submission 177994) | Freshwater microbial communities from Lake Lanier, Atlanta, Georgia, United States - LL-1503 | ecosystem: Environmental > Aquatic > Freshwater > Lake | place: USA: Georgia | collected... | reverse complement strand
AACTTCTAATAAGAATTTGCTGGTGGCGGGTGAAGGATTTGAACCTTCGAAGGCAGAGCCGGGGGATTTACAGTCCCCTCCCATTGGCCGCTCGGGCAACCCGCCTGGTTGATCTAGCCATCAGAATGAGCGCAAAAGTACCTCAGTAATGGTGCTTTGGGTAATCCTAAAGATTGCTCGCTCAGTCCGGTGTATGGAAAGTGTATGAGTTGTAAAACAAACCTTGGTGGTCTGTCACTTTTTGACAGTCCCCCGGCGTTTTTTGTGATTGTTGAGACCCTTTCGTAATACGCGCTAAATCAGTGCGTTACTAAACGAAATGGATAAGAACATGTCAGAACCAACACATGCCAATCGCAAGAAGTCCCGCCGACGTAATGGGGATGGAAACACCTACCGTCATAAGAATGGTTGGCGAACAGTAATTTCACATAAGGGACATACGGTGACAGCGATGGGCCGCTCAGAGCAGGAGTCTCGCCGACTAGCAAAAGAAAAGATCAAAGCTCTTCCTATCTACGATGGCTCATTAGTCCCAGCTGCTGCAAAGCTGACGACTGGTGAATTCTTAGTTAACTGGATTAACAAGAAACACAAGACATCTATTGCAGCAACCACCCACCGCCGTTATGCATCACTCATCAATATTCACATCATTCCTGCCTTGGGCAATATCAAATTGCAGGCTGTTACAAAGAACCATGTAAATGCACTCATGCTACAGATGCGAGAAAAAGGTCAAAGCGCTCGCTCACAACAGCAAGCACGTGCAGTGCTTTCAGCGGCATTTGAATCAGCCATGGAAGATGATCTAGTGGCGTCTAATCCAGTCGCTAAATCTCGAACAATTTCCTTAGACAGCGCCCAGATCCACCCGCTTTCACTTACTGAAGTTCAAACTCTGCTCGCTAAAACAACGGGAGTGCAGATGCAAGCGCGTGTACGCATGGCAGTTCTTTATGCAATGCGTCAAGGTGAAGCCCTTGGTCTGCAATGGAAGGATGTTGACTTCAATAAAAAGACTGTATTTATCTGGCAACAAGTTCAGAAGATCGATGGCGTCTATGAATTTGTGAAGCTTAAGAGTGAGGATTCGAGTCGAACTCTAGAGATCGACGATGAAACCTTGGCTGCGCTTAAGGCACACAAGGTTCAACAAAATATGGATCGCTTAGCCATGGGTGATAGGTGGGAAGATCATGATTTGGTCTTCACAACCTCAATTGGAAAACCGATTGACTGTAAGACTGACTATCGCCAGTGGCATCGAGCGCTCGCAAATGCTGCTCTCCCAATTAAACGTCTTCATGATGCACGCCATACTGCGGCAACTCTTCTATTTGACCAAGGGTTGGACATTGAAGTGATTCGACGTTTTATGGGTCACTCATCGGTGCTACTTACGTCAAAGACATATGTGCATCACTCGGCTCGACAATTAAAGGGTGCAGCAGACCTTATCAATAACATGATTAAAGGTGCCTAAGTTATGAACAGTAAGACTGGACTTAGCCCACCGATCTGAAAAAGATTACTCCTTTTCGAATGATGAATTCTTGAACTTAAGTGAGCGAGCATTCTCTAGAATTACACGAATCTTATCCGCAGCAAAACCTTCTTTAACGGCAGCATGGATCTCGATTGTTATATCTAGGTCTACGCCATCAATAGAACTCAAGTGTTGCAAAATCTCTTGGCTTAGCCGGTTTAAATCTCGGCTATAACGCTCTGGGTCCACTTCATAGACACCAAAGAACCTAGTGCTTGCTTTTGGTTCGACAACACCCGGAGGCGGTGTCACTGTAGTTGGCGTAGGACTAGTGCCACCAGGAAGGTCAACCGGTAGCGTCACCACTGCAGGTAATTGTGCTTTTGCTACTTCAGGTTTAACTATCAAAGTTTGATCTGTGATTGCACCAAAGATTGATCTTCCGCCCGGCAGAACAAGTCCGGCGTAAATACCGGTGGAACTTTCAAATCCTTCGGCAAGCGCAAATCCTTCTTCCTCAAACATCATTCCAGAAAGTGATTCGGAAATAGCATCAGCGAGAACTTTGCGATTCTTCATTCTTGTTAAATATGGATATGAGCAATAAAAGGCCCACAGTTGACCCACATTTAAGTGACCCGACTCCCAAGCTTTGCTTAATTTGGAATCAAGATCCATTCGAATCATTCGAGGCGATGCAATATCTGTAAATAGCCCTGCTCGGACTAACTTCTCTGAAGCACGTGCCGCTAAGGATGTTTCCTGCCCCTCTGCCCTCTCAACCGTCCATTCAATTGGCTTACTTGGATCCGGTTGCTCAGGCACTATCGCCCAAATATAAGTCTGTGCGATGCGAGAAGTTACTCCCTCATGTGCTTGATCTCTGCGAGTAGTTGCTTGTTTAGCCTGTTGAGGCGAAAGATTCATCTCCTCAATTCTGCTAGCAATGTTCTGCCATGCGAGAAGATCTCTGACCGCTTCCATCAACTCTTCAAGCCGCTTGGTATCTGGCGCTAGATATACCAACATATTCTTGCTGATTCGCTGAGCTGAGCCACGCTTTTCCAAAGACTCTTGTGCAAATTTCATTGCAAGGGAATCTGCAGAATTCTTCGAGTGCGAATTTGATGGATGAAGAATCACCAAACGTGCTGAATCTTCGTCTGGAATGTCTGCTGAAGTATCTGGAGCTATGTGGACCCCAGAAAACGCTCCACGATTGCGATTCTCGTTGGCTCGCAACCTAGAGACAATCTCTAGCCATACTTCTTCAGGCTTTTCGCGAAGGCGATCAGCATAATCTGCTGCAGTTCTCGTTACAGATGCTTGAGTATCAAACCAATAACGATGTCCATCAGCATATAGATAAGTAGCTCTCTGAGAAAGTAAGTCTAGAGCTGATCCAAAGTTTCCAATGATGTCACCTGGTATAGCTACACCCAACCAAATTCTTGGCTTCTCTGCACCAATATGGCTGCTCTTTAAAGTTGGTGCTGCTCCAACAAAAATAGTTCGAGCTAATCTACGTGTCAGAGCCCGCTGCCCGAATAAAGGTCTTTCTGAGTCGATCTGAACTGGGGTAGAACTTGAACCATCTATATCTGCATCTACGATTGGTTTCCAGGAATCAGGCAAGTACTGAGTTATTTCACTTAAGACACTGGGAACATCAAGTGGAAGTGATCCAGGCATAATCAATGGACCTGCATCTTGGGATTCCCACAATGCATGTACAACTGCACTCATCAATCGAAGTACTCCACGTGTTCGCTGGAAACGCTCCAACGTTGACCAATCTTCGTAGAGGCGATCAAATAACTCTGGATGAATTGGGTATGCTGCACGAATTCTTGCTTCATATGAAATGTCCGAGCACTCACGTGGGAATTCGCCTACATGTTGTGAGTAGAAGTTTACGAATTGACGTGCAACTGCAGAGATATCCGCAAGTGCTGTTGCATCTGGCTCAACAAAAAGACGACGCCTTACAATTTCAAATGACTCTTGTGCGCTCGCTGGTCTCCATTGATCTGCAACTCGACGAACCACATTCTGTAATCTTTGAAGAGCTTCTTGACCATTTGGGCCACCAACTTCTAGCGCACTACCACCTGATTGGCCATCTTTATCTGGATCGTGTGAAGCAGGAATTGAAATAACAAGCATCGCACCAGGAACTGTTTTAACCACCTCTGTGAGTGATTGGGCAAATGTAAATTGTGTATCGAAGGTACCACCTGGAAGATCTTCTCGCTCCCACAGTTGACGAGCGTATGCAACCCACTCATCAATAAGAATCAAACAGGGTGAATAAGCAGTAATTAACTTTCTTAGCCCTTCACCAGGATTTGTACGGCTTGCATCGGCTTCTGCTACAAAATCGAATGCTTTCTTACCACCTAACTGCCATGCAAGCTCTCCCCAAATTGTGTTTACTTTTGTGCCATCAGGTTTGACCAATGGGGCACCAGGCGAAAGGTGAATTCCTACTAAAGCAACTCGATTAACTTTCTTCGGGAATTGACGATTTGCAACAACATCCTGCACCTCTTGTGTTAGCGAAGAAGTAGGGGCTCCTCCAAATAAATGCCACAGGGCAAGCATGGAGTGGGTCTTACCTCCACCGAAGTTTGTCTGAAGATTAATGATAGGTGACGCATTTTCATCACCAGATATTCGTCGAATACCTCTGTCCAAAAGTTCTTTTAGACCTTCCGTTAGGTAAGTGCGTCTAAAGAATTCGATTGGTTCCACATATTCGCTAGACCCCTCATTCTGTGAAACCATATATAGATCGGCAGCAAACTCACTTGCAGAATAGTTTCCGGTGGCAACGTCCTCATGTGGTCGAAGTACCTCACGCCAGGATTTAAGGCCAGTTCCGGCAACACTTATTCCGTTGTTGGGATTTAAAATTGCCTTCTTGGTTTCTGATTCAAATACTAGGCGTTGATGATCTTGTCGTATTTGCCTGATTGTTTCTGCCTCAGTAGGAGCACCAGCGGCGATTAAAAGTCTTTCCATTGTGTCAAGAATTCGATATGTATCATCATTATCAAATTTTTTACTGTGTGCCCAGCTATTTCTAACTTCACGTAGCTCTGAAGCTAAAGATTGTTGAGCACGACTCAACACTTTGCCAAACACACGCCACTCTTCTGTGATTACTTTTAACTGTACAGCAGGATCTTCCTTCTCATAAATCTTCTTAACGCCATTCTTTGTCTCATCACGCTTCTCTAAAACCTCAATCCAATCAATTCCGACTGCTTCCGATGCTGATGCCATCTGTCGATCTACGAAATCAAAAAGCCCGGCAGAGAGCACATCAAAGCCCTTGCTCACACGATCACGATTACTTATGGCCATTAGCGTTCCTATTCATTATCCAAGTTAGAAGTAAAATCAAAAGCATTTTGCTGTGATGTCACCTTAGGGGGTTTCGAAATACTGGTTGAAAGATCTGACCATGAAGAGCCGAGGGAGTTGAACAGCATCGCAGTATCAACCCAGCCCTTCTTCTCGGAAATACTAAAGATTAGGTATGTCAGTTCCTTCACGGACTCCATGTCGACTCTTGAATTTGAATCTCTACTCAATTCTGCCGCCTTGTCTGCTCCCTCAGACTGCAGCGCAAAGGCGATACGGACGGCGACTTCCCAAATAGAGACAGATTTATCAATGTCGGGATTCCATCTTTTGGACATTTCTTCAGGACGGAGCAATCGTGCCTTTCCGGCTGCTGCCCTAAAAATTCCCCCGCGTTCTAAAGTTGTGATAGACGTATTTATCGCTCGTGATAAATCAATTGCAACACTGGAAGCGGATTCATTCCAACCAAATTGTTCAAACCACTTGATACAAAAACGAGTTTCTGAATCAAAATCTCCCTCTTGATCGCTAAGCACTTCAGCTAAAACTTGGTTGATTATTGCGAGGGCAACACGGACAGACATATCAGCGCCATCTGCTTCGATTATTTTCGAATACTTGGAAAATATCGCCATGCCAGGACCAATTGCTGCTTGTGCCAAATCAACTGGCGCTACGTTTGAATCTTGTAAATTTTTGAGAGCTACAGGCAAACTTTCCTTTAATTCATTTACAAATGCTCGACGCATTATTGAAGAAGCGGCCGTCGACCTTGTTCGACATGCAAGGACAATTGATGAAGCAAGGGCATTTGAATCATTGTCTCTGGGTCGGCCGGTCCTTTCTGTGCGGACTGGCCATGTGGCCGTGATTTGCCAACCACTCTTTATCATTCCCTCTAGTAACGCTTCCCACCCAGTTGAGGCAGTACCGACATTGTCTGTTTGTTGTTGCTTAAACGCATAGAAAACTGTGATCGGAATATCCTTCCGGACTTGACCGTGCATGCTTTGAAAAACTGATTTAAATCCCTCTTCAAAAAATGAGTTTGCTTCATCCGCACTTGCATGCCTAGCAGGATCCGCAATTAGTTCCTCACTCTTGGGAGTCAAAACGGTATTGAATTCAGGCCATAAATTCGTTGGCAAGCTTTTCCTCAGCCAGATGTAAAAAAAGTCTGATAAGTCTGCATACCCCACATTGTCGTAATAAGGCGGATCTGTTGATATTACATAATTTTGATAGCTTCGAGAGGATGCATCAGCCTGTTCAGCATGTCCATTCATAGCTGGCAATCGCTCTACAACACGGGCTACCCACTCAGAACTTGAACTTAAACTTGCTGGACCATCACGGAAAGGATTTGACTCGGCAAAGTCCCAAACCATACTCAGGCTTTGCATTTTGAAAACATTATTGACTGTTTCCATGCTTGGAGCAGGGTTCCAAGTATTCAAATTACTGAGTGAACCAGAAGTACGGCTAACAGCTAGGGAAAGATACGTAATTACGATGTCTGCATACTCTTCAGCATGCGTCTGACTTAGCCCCTTCTTAATGGCATCCTTTGTGATTTTGTTTTTTGAATCAACAACATTCTTAGAATACGTTAAAAGTGTCTTCGTTTGTCTTTGTGTAAACAAATCAGCATGCTTAGTTAAACCGTATGCAAATACACGAAAACCAAGAGCATCTTTAGGAATTGGCGTATCAAGAAAGTCCTCTGGAATAGCGATTCTCTCTGGCACTAAGACTTCAGAACTAGATTTGTACACTCGCTGTCTTTCACCTTCAACTACAAGCGCCATAGGTGTTGTACCTAGTTTTCCGTTCACACCAGCTTCCCGTATATGTGTCAGTGGAATTGCCGTACCACATTTGATACAGCGTCCTCCAGTTCTACTTACTGTTGGTTTTTCTTGAGGTCCAGCGGCACCCGTGGTTACGTGGAACTCAATCTTGTTACCTTCAATTACGGGTTCTAACCATGATCGTCTCTGTGGTTTTTGACTCAACCAGAAATTTCTAATCAAAGGGGCAGAAATTCCACATGAAGGATTCGGGCAAACGACTGTTCTAGCCCACAGCCAAGCTACGACCGGATTAGTGCCATCATTCTTTTCGCCAACTTCAGGGTAATATTTTCGTAATTCTTCTAGGCTAGTAAGCCAAATATCTTTTGCATAACGCTTGATATCCTCTGCTAAACCAGTAGCCCGTGGCCAACTTGAAGATTCAATTGCAGAAGCTTCTGGGTGAACCGGTGGGGTTCCTTGAAATCGGTTCGGTAAATCAAGTAGACACCTGTTAATCATGACCGGAATAGGATTTAGGTCAGATCCAGTGGAATTAAGCCCCAATCTCTGGGCTTCTAACGGAATAGACCCTCCGCCGGCAAAAGGATCTAAGAAATTAATATCCTCTAATTTACCTACAGAGTCTTCAATTGCCTCTCTCATTTCATTCAATAAATTCACATCATCGCAGTCTTCCCAAACTACAGATCTATTTATCAATTCAAATAGGCGATTTCTTTCTAAACTCTGACTTAATTCCGTCGGAAATTTCTCAGGATTTGATGATGGATCATCCACTAGTTGTGCAAAAAGCACAGCTCGACAGGCTGCTAGAGGGCGCCTTGCCCACCACATATGAAGCGTCGATGGATGTCCATGTCGAATCGATTTCTCTCTTGCTGATTCACGATTAATTGCTTCCAATGGAAGTGCAACTTCAATAAGTTTTTTTCTGTATTCACTCACCTTGGTGCACCGCCAATCTTCCACTTAGGGTTCCAATCTACAACAAAGCGTGTAACACTAAACTCTTCCGTCCCGATTAAATCAAATGGTCGTTGAAGATATCTAATTTCATCAAAAGCAGGCCCTTTTTGACTGACACGAACCATGGCCAACCGATAATTGTCTTCAAGGTTTTTTGCAGTTAATACTTCTCGACGAGTAATTTGAAAATCAGTCGCACCTTCAATTCTTCCCTTTACTTCGATCTTTATAACAGTTCCATCAGGTGCCACTGATCTAATATCAAAGCCAGGATTATTGTGTGGCATTTCTTCCGGTACTCTTCCAATAGAACGTTCTGCCGCCATGGCAGCTGAAACGGCACGCCGGTCCACTTCTGCTGTTTCTTTTGCGTAACTTGAAACAGGTCCAGTTCTTTCTCCCTGGAGACGATCTACAAATCCTTGTGGAATTACCATTGCAATTCCTGCAAGTGCTGGTGGATGTGTAACAATTTTTGAGTCACAATCAAGTTCAGCCAAACGAATTTCTAAACGTCTCTCTAAATCTCGAGCTCGTCGCTCGGCTCTTTCAGGTTTAAACTTTAAGACCTTTCCAGCGGCCTCTTGATCAATCAATTCGGCATGGCGCGTATCCCATAAATTGATTTCACTAATTAGTCGTTTACGAACTTGTTCTCGAGATCTCTGCGTGGCAGGAATAACTTGTGATGAAATTTCGGCTTGGTGCTCAGGAAGAGAATTTTCGACGGCCCAATTCACGGCCATCTTTTCCATATTCTGTAAATCCCAAGATGTAGCTTGTGATGAACGAACTTTTTTATACACTTCCTCCGGAGCTGGCTCATAATCGAGGTACGGGGCCTGACCAACTCCAAACACTTCACCAGCAGAAGTAAGTTCTACAAAATCAAATCTCTTGGAAATCGTCCTCGCAGGTGTGTTTCCATCGCTAATGCTTTGTGTCATTGCAACAAGGAGACGTGGTGTTTCACCTTGATCTTCTTTGTCAATCAACACAGCGCCCTGCTTAAGAGTTGATGAGTTCTGTTCCATCATTAGATCTACGACTGCATCTAACAATGGGTGTCCCGGGGCAACTAAATCTGCTTTTGCTTCACCAGTTATGTTTACAAATTTTCTTTCGAACGTAATGCGTTCGTATTTGCTTAGAACTGGCGAACCAGTTCCTATTTGTCTATCTCTATCACGAACCGCACTCGGAACGTGCGTGATTTCCCATTTGCCTGCTTCACGAGCCGTGGCACGGCCACCTAATCTGTTGAATGCACTTAAAAAGAAGGCTTGAATGTAATGCGGTTGAAGTCGCCTTGCTTGCAAATCTTCAATACGACGTTTGATATCTTCTATGTCACTCAACGCCAAAATCTTTGTGTGTAGAGCTCGCTCAGCAATAAGCAGATCTAGCCCTTCTCCCACTCTTGAATCAATTACTTCATTGAGTCGTTCTCGAGTTGAGGGCTTGTCCCCGTATCTAATTGCTTCTATGAGAAGCTTGCGAAGTGGTTCTTCTGCAAAAGCTTCACCAAGTACATCAAAAACTTTCCCTTTATATGCTACCCGTTGCTCTTCAATCTTCTTTAGTAGTCGTTGGAAAACTTCACCTTCACGCGTGTTAGCCGCAACAAGGTTCCAGAGATGGCAAACTTCCTTTTGCCCAATACGGTGAATGCGGCCGAATCTTTGTTCGATTCTGTTCGGGTTCCAAGGAAGGTCATAATTAACCATCAAGTGAGCGCGCTGAAGGTTGAGACCTTCTCCAGCTGCATCAGTTGCTACAAGCACACGTACGTCTTTATCTTGAGTGAATAGGTTTTGAACTTTTCTTCGATCTTCGCGTCCTACTCCGCCGTGGATTTCGACAACCGCTTCATTACGGCCAATAAGAGTTCTTATCTGTTCGACTAGGTAAGCCATCGTGTCTTTGTGCTCAGTAAAAATAATGATTTTTCTTAAGTTTCCATTCTCATCCTTAGTCAAGGAACTATCAGTGAGAATAGTTCTCAGCTCTGTCCATTTCTTATCTGTCCCAGAAAAGCGCACACGTCTAGCTAGTTCGGCAAGGCTTTCAAGTATCTTGATTTCATTTTCAAGCTCGGCGACTGTCTGGGCAGCGGTCGCAGCATCCACCACGTTCTCTTCTATATCTTCAATCTCTGATTCTGGAATGTCGTCAATATCATCTAAGTCGTCATCCGAAAGATCGCGATCCAAGAGCGAGCGCAAATGTTTCTCAAGGGAACTATCCCGAGCGGTTGCATTGGCAATCTGATTCATTTCAATACGCCGAGCTTCTAACCTGTCACGACGTCTCTGAAGACTCTTCCAAATCGCTTCTGGGCTTGAGGCTAAGCGTCGCTGTAGAACTGTTAATGCGAAACCAACAGTGTTTCCACGTCTGCCATCACCTTCTGCTTTTAGTCTGTCTGCACGATTCATTTCATCTCGTACATACTCTGAAACTGCTTCATAAAGTTCTTGCTCTTCATCGGAAAGTGCATAAGGAACGGTGTAAGCGCGTCTTTCAGGGAATAGAGGTGTTCCTTCCATGGTTAGGAGCTCTTCCTTAACCATGCGGCGCATCATGTCGTCGATATCAATGCTGTGAACACCATCTCGGTATTTGCCCTCAAAGCGATCGCCATCAAGGAGTGCAAGAAATAGCTGGAAGTTTTCTTGGTTTCCAGCATGTGGTGTTGCAGTCATTAGAAGCAGGTGGCGACAGATTTTACCAAGCATGAGACCTAGTTGATAACGTTTAGTGGTTTTTAACTCTTGTCCAAAATAGTGAGCAGACATTCGGTGAGCTTCATCGACAACAATTAAATCCCAGTCACTTCGCTCTAGTCGAGCTTGTAACTCCTCATCCCGAGAGAGCATGTCCATACGGGCAATCATGAGTGGGTGGTCTGTAAAGACATCACCGTGAATATCTGAATCAATCATTGATCGAGTAAGGATTTCGAACTTAAGGCCGAATTTTTCAAATAGTTCGTCTTGCCATTGTTCGGCTAGACCACCAGGTGAAACGATCATGCACCGAGCAAGATCGCCTCGAAGAATGAGTTCCTTGATGTAGAGGCCAGCCATAATTGTTTTTCCAGCACCTGGGTCATCTGCGAGTAAGAAGCGCAAAGGTGTTCTAGGGAGAAGCTCTCCATAGACAGCGGTGATCTGGTGAGGAAGTGCGTCAAGATCTGAAGTTGTAATTGCCAACATCGGATCAAATAGTGCGGCATAGTGAATACGGAGTGCCTCAGCCCCAATGCGCCAAGACTCAGGATCTCCATCAAATGCTGGGCCAGTTCCAGCTGATGTGACTCTCAGAGAAGATTCTTTATCTCTTCCAACAACAATCTGCCCAGTATCGCCGTGGCCATCTTTATAGGTGAGAGTTATGAAGTTAACCCCATGCCATTGGACCTGAACTACCGTGACAGGTGTTGCGCCGACTAACCCGCCAACCTCGATGCCTGGAACTAAGTCCTCTAGGCGTGGAGCAGGGTTTGAGGCAGATGGGGTCTGATCAACCACTCTACTTTTACCCCCAATAGTCCGCCGGCACTTGGGCTAAAACTACTTGGTGTCACTGACATAAGGAAATGTTTTGGGGTCAAAGTGGCTGGTCATGCCAGGAAATCAGATATTTATTGGGATTTACCCGTTTGATTGGGCTTTTCTGGTTTTTAGATTAATGGCTCTAGCTTTTGCCTCCATGAGGTCCCGTTCCTCCTGGCTTTTAGCAACAGGTAAAAACTTATAGCCGCCAGATCCACCACCACTTTTTTGTCCAGGTATTTTTGGTTTCTTTGGCTTAGTCGGACCTTGCATTTTCTTCGGACTAATCTTTCCAAACTGTTGTTCATTTAACATGAGGGCTACTGTCTCTCTTTAGAAATTGGTTTCTACGTGCGTGACCGGGTGTACACGGCACTTTTGTTCAACTATCAGGTATTACTGTTCATAGAAGTTCAATGGCGTTTAAGTCAGATGCCCTCTTATGCTTATAACAACGCAACTTTCCGCTTTTAGCCCTTGTTCAAATATCTAATTACTATATAACTTGTCGATTACTACTTCAGGTCCACGCTTTGCTAGATACTCCTTTACATGGCCCGCCGTAAAGCGGCGATTGCGACCTACCTTTACCGATCCAATTTCGTTGTTACGAAGCAGACCGTAAATAGTCCCCCGCGATACATGTAAATAGTCGGCTACCTCATTAGGGGTATAAAGAGTTGGCATATCCATTTTTGTTCCTTTCGATTGATCTGTGTTCAATGATGACAAAGTTTGTTGATTTTGTACCGCTAAAGTCCAAGGAATAACATCAGCAACATCAGGAACCAAAATTGGCTGAAAGAGGTTTCCGATGTTGCCGATGTCCTCCACTTCTATTACTCCCCGGACTTCTCCTTCAAGCGATAACTGTGTTTGACTCCACCAAGAATGAGCTGAACCAGTTTCCGACCATCAGGCGTATCGACACTAAAGTGACGCTCTAAAATCTTGCGCATAAGCTTCCCCGCTTTACTGACTCTTGTTTTCTCATTGTGGTCGAACCACTTGTCTTCGATACTGAGGTCAGCAGCTGAAGCAAGAGCAACAATTTCGGTCACCTTTACGTTTCCATCAGCCTTTTCATTCCACCAAGTTTGGATTAGCTCCCGCACCATTTCAGCCTCAGAATCCCCTGTATCTTTTTGGAAATCCATATTGGTCATAAAACCATCAACGCCAGCGTGCTTCAGGATTCCACCCATAACTTTTGAGAAAGATTCAAAGCTTCCAAGAGGCTGTCCACCCCATGCTGGGCGTCCCGCATTTACCCAAGACATGACGATGAAAAGACATGCATCTACTAGTTCTTCCCGGTGCTCTGCAATCCATTCAGGAAGTGGGTCGTGAAGGAAACCCGTGCGTAGGTAAGGATCTGCCGTTGTCGGAATCAAGCGGATACGAAGAATTCGTCGCTTCATCTGACCAGCAAAATCAGGATTATTACCTGTGCCAATCCATGGGCCTAAGTTGTCAAGCTTCACTACAGTATTGGTATTTAGCAAGCGATCACTGATCGAGTTAGAAGTTACAACGCTTGCCAAGACGTTTGAATCAATGACCTCGTCATCTGGCAGATTGTCATAAAGGTAAGGACCTCCGCCTGACATTAGATGAGATGTAATCTGCTTGCGTACTTCTTCGTCGGATTTTGAGAATGCTTTGTTAGAAATAATTCGCCCGACACTTGGATAGCACAAGACTCCCGCCAACAGTGTGGCACCAGTTCCGTGAATTGGTTTATCAATCAGGAAGAATGGTGAAGGCCCAGTAAAGAGATTGCGAGCGAAATCATGAAGCATGAGCGACAGCGCATGCGCTTTATCTTGTTGGGTTGCAAACGGAAAGTCCGCAAGACAATCCCCAAAAATGAACTCGACGGCTTCCTGTGGCGTCTTAAACTTTGAATTCGAACCTAAGTCACTGCGACGCAAATCCAAGCTACGTACGCGATAAATTTCAGATTCCTCGTCATAACCAAACTCTCTGACTAGCTTTCCATCAGCTGTAATCACTGGAATGGTTGTGACTTTACGAAGATATGGCAATGGTGGGTTGATTGTCTCAAGCATGTCATCAATAACAATCTGCTCTGGATTAAGTGCCGAATATCCATCTTTAGTTGCCTTCACCCAATCGCCAGAGCGTGAAAACACGTGCCGTGCAGACTTACCGTCTAAGACATCCCACGTAACATCGCCTGGATTAATACGCAGAATTCCTGCATGGTTGGCAAAGACTCTCTCTGGTTCATTTGAAACAAATACCGATGCCCAAGCTTGAGCAGTCTTGTCAGGTAAAGATCCGCTATTCACAACAATCTGACGCTTTCCAGGAAGGCCTAGATCTACTGGCGATTGAACGCCACCACTAAATGGGCAGTGGCTGCAATATGTATCTCCGTGAAGCGTCGTAGCAATGCTTTCGCAAGTCCTCTTTGCCTTGTCAGGATCTACTTGATCAAAGAGTGCATCTGTCTTTTCTGCATCATATTCGGGATGCTCCCGCGACCACTCATGAAAAAGTTCTCGTCCATTAGGTGCAAAATATAGAACGGATGCGAGCGCAAACCACTCTGAATACTTCACAGTCTTGGGATTCACAATTGCGTTGTTGATCCATCCGCAGCCTTTACGCACCTTCTCAATAGACATCAACCCTTGCTTATTCTCAAGAGATTCTCGTGGCTGAGAGCGTACCTTCTCAATACCTGCATCCTCGATCTCCTTAACTGTGTAGAGGCGTTCAGGATTTTCAGTCAGAAACTCAACAACCTTAGGGTTGTTTACATCCTTAAAATTCAACGATCCAGGAAATCGCAGCATCCGCGATAGGTCGTGGGTGGCATCGAACTTAAATGGCGCAGCGAAAGCTCCAAAGCCACGATAAAAGGAACGAACTAATTCTTGAGCTTCTTTACGCTGCTCTTCTGTCTCAATGACAATCTCTTCACTAAGTGCCCAGTAAGCATGAACACCATTACCTGATGAGAGTGTGTAGGAAGGCTTTAGTGGAAAACCTTCAAGGAGTGTTAAGGCTTCCTCTTTGGTGCGTGGCAGGTGCTTATCGGGTTTATTTGGATCGCTAACGTCGATATCCATTCCGATGATGCTGATGTTTCCTACCTCTTCATTTCCACCACGTTCGCCGAATGCCAATTTGTGGGAACGGCGATTAATACCAAAGTAAACAGCAGACTTTTTTGACAGTGCGTCTGCACGATCCACAACAGACTCCATCTTGGTTGCATCCAATGATTCACTCATTAACTTACTTGAACTTGGATTAGATGCATACGAAAGTACAACGTAGCCACTCCCGCTACCAGCGACTGCTTCCATAAATGTCTTCGGCTTGATTGGTTTGATGTTTGTATAGATGTTATTCATGGTTCTCCTTATGGAAGTAGATATTGTGGGCAGCCAGTAATTCGTACCCAGCCTGTGTAGGTTCAAACTTTCTAAGAAGGTATTTGGAGTCTTCAGCGTCCGTCGATCGCAAAAGCTTCAAGTCCTGGATGATTAATCGAAAGTAGTCATACTCATTCGCTGCTTCATCAGAACTGGTATTGATATACATACATTCATCTGATCCGAAACACGTTGCTTCATGAACCAGTACTGCAAATGACTGTAGTGAGATCACTTTGACCCTCCTTTTAGATATGCAGGGAGTTCTAAAGGGTTGGGCTCTGCCAGGTAGTTGATGGCTGACTCTGGAATACGTACTGCCCGCCCAATGCGTTGGACTGGAAGTTCGCCTGAAATAGTCATTCGGTAGACCTTGCTTTCACTCAGGCTTAGACGTTCGGCTGCCTGCCGAACAGTTAATAGAGAAGACATACTGTTTATTCCTTACTAATCTGTAGTCACTTGGTGTCACTTTCTGTGTCACGGGATAATTCTCCGGCGAGTTGTAAAAAGAGAGGGGCCGCTGTCATTTTTTGACAGCCATAACATGTCAACGAAGAATCAGAAAAACAAAACGGATTTCAAACCTTTACGAGTTACGGCGAGTATTACGGACTTAGTTAGAACGAATCTCAAAGGCCTCTTGAGCGACAAGCAGTCTGACGTCGCAATTCATAACGCATTTGTTGATGCTTATGAAGAATTCCTAAGGACCGGAAAGAACGGATCGCCTTGGTCATTCAAGTATGGAATCCCGAATTTCAATTTTGCCAAGAGGGATAAAAAGCGTTGGTCTATGGCACGTCTTGCTGACGGTATGGGTGTCGATGTAGGAGTAATACGCCGTATTTTTGAGGCCAAGAAAAAGAAGGGAGCAGATGAATTAGGTATCGATGAAGTTATCGAGATGGCTCTCATTTTTGAAGTAACGCCTGGATATCTACTTCAACCTCTACGTGAGCATCTAGAACGAAACGCAACTCTCTTTTTTGAAAATATAGGGCCAAATGGTTTTGAGGTGACTGCGCGAGAATGGTTGGTATGGGTGCATGGAATCAGGGCACCGAAGGGAAAATTCGACACCGAGATGGAAAAGAATTTAATGTCTCTCACTCCAGAGTTGGGGATGGAGATTGACTCATCGCGAGCTATCTGGCCCCATGAGGAGTTGGATCGCATCGTAAACGCACAGTACACATCGGTAGTTTCGGCAATGATTCATGCACAATCGAACCCTTTACCCGCACATCAAATGTCTAATCTAAATATCCCCAGCCAGCATCCTTTTGATTCATTGACTGCTGCTCAAACTGACATCAATCGAATTCAACGCCAAACTCAAGCAACGCTTGCCTATATGCAACATGTACGACAAGCACTTCGCATGATTGAGACTGATGGGCGCACTAATTGGGTCAAAGAAGACATCGAGTGGTGCCTAGACCGCATGAGAGAGGATTTATCCGCTATCGCCTACTTCGGAGATGGCAATGTGCCAGTAAAACCTGATGCCGGCGACAAGTTGTAGAACTAAAAGTAAGGATTCAAATCGGTTCTAAGGATTAATCGCCCGAATAGTCCCACCATGTCTTTTTACCTTTGACCTCATACTCACACTTTAAAATTTTGGCACAAAAAGCATTTAGGGACTTTGTTCCGTTGTACTGCTCTTCACCAAGTGACCAGGTCACCACTGCAACGACATTTCCTTCATTGTCGACCAAAGGTCCGCCACTGCTTCCGCCGGAAACATTATTAGTAACTAAAATCTCTTTGGAGTTTGAATTAATGACATTTCCAAATGAAACAGATCCTTCGTACCCATCAGCACTCCCAAGTGCCATGACCCAATAACCCGGATAAGGGTCATACTCGGAAAGCCCTAGGACGGGAAGTTTTTGCTTTGTGGCAATAACGGCTAAGTCGTTCTCTTTATCCCACTTCACAATTACTGCAGCTATTGGATCTTCATACGGAAGAGCAATCGTGAGTTCGTGATCGACGCCAATACAATCTTCAATTACATGGTGATTTGTAATCAATGTTGTCGGATATTTATCTGACACATCCGTTTCCAACTCAATAGCAAAAGCAGTTCCCTGCGACCCTTTGCCTTTTGTGGGTTCACACCACACAGTGACTGTCGACTCCTGTGTCCTATCGACTAATTGCTCAATGATGCGAGGCGGAACAAAACCATCTGCTGCAGGATCCTCATTTGCATATTGAATAGCTGGAGCCCAACTGAGTAAGAAAGCACCTAAGGCAAAAGGTGTTGCAATGATGGCTAGATAGGCTATGAACTTGTTGGAATCTGTATCTCTCATGGAAGGAAGGCTACGGATAGTGACTGACAAATAGCCCTAAGTGCTACTTGAGGTCACTCACTCTCCAAAGTGCTCTATGAACTTTCCATCCCAGTCATAACTATCAAAGTAATCTTGAATGCTTTCTACCACGCGGTTTTGCAGTTCTTGCATTTGTTCTTCGTTCATTTTTCCTCCATCGCATCTCGGTATCCAGACCAGTCACACCCGCCGCATTTGATATCAGGGTCAATCCCATCAGGACTAATACAACACCCACCCACTGCATACTTCTCAAAATCAAAGGTTTCAGGATCTGGCATTCCATAGAGAATCTTTCTCAGAGACCCTACTTCAAGACACTTGGGACAGGCCAAGCTACTTAGTCTTTGTCGTTGATTACCACTCATGGAAACAGAATAGGTGGCAGGACTGACAATAAGTTTGCGATGAACTTAGTCGCCAGAAACTCATATCCATTGATTCTTACCTTGCGTGCGTACTCGACAAAGTCTCTTTACGCTCTTAGGAATAGGCTCTACCCTATTGACCACTCTGACCCACAAAAAGGAGAGATTATGAAGCCAATAGATCTGATCGCTGACCAGAAATTCTTGGACTCAGAATTCAAGGGCCTGCAGAGCGTAACCTTGTACCTACTATCCACTGGTCGGAATGCTTGGCACACCACTTGGTCCGCCAAATACCAAAAAAATGCCGCACTTTTTTCTAACTTTGAGGCCGCGAAGAATGTAGCCGAAGAATCACGGATAAGAGGTACAACATTTAAGATTGCTCAATATCCCGGCCTTGCCTTTCTCTCAACTGAGGGTGTTGTAGCCCTAGTTGAGTTTCATTCAAGCCAACCATTCAATAAATTGAGAATCGAAGATCTAGGCGAGCGTCTCGCTATTGGAACGCCCATCCGAGATGTTATTTCGCCTTTTACAAGTGCTAATAGCGAGTTTTGGAATTCCCCCTTTCCATCGCCCGATTCTTTTGTCGATGTAAAGACTGACCTGGCCGAGGAATTTCAACCTTTGATTGAGTCCGTATCAATGAAGAAGTGGAAGTCTGTCGCTTCCGGAAGCAACTATTACTTGGGTTGGCAAGAACAAGACAAACCCCTAGAAACGCCGATTTCAAAAATAATGATGGAGTTTGGGGCAACTAACGCACTCGTAGACTTAGATGAGTGCGAACAGGAACTGGAAAGTGCCCGAAAAATAGCAAGAGTGAAACGCAAAAAAGCAGAGGAAGACGCAATTAAATTCAAGGAGGCAAGCATAAATCTAAGTGAGATTTTGGAGCAGTACAGAACTACGAGTACAGATTAAACCGTCGCCTGAGCTTTGTGTGCAGGAGTGCCTAAAATCCGTTTTTCACAGATATTTTGTGGGGCAGGACTCTTTGACTTCTTTATCTGCTACAGCCCATATGTCAGTCTCAACCTCTAGTTTTGTTCCATGGGGATAAATTTCAAAGAGAATCGTGTCCGGCTTGAGCAAGCAGCCAAAATAGCCCAAGACTTAGAGCGACTACTCAAAGAACAAGAGCACTTAATCAGTGGGACAAAAGCAGCTGCATCTCACGCTAAAGAGTCACAAGTTCTTCTTGAATTAGCCAAACTTCCAATCGATCGCTTGAAAGAAGCAACAGAAGAAACTGTTCGAGTAGAAACTCTCCGCAAATATGGATTTGAGAATGTTGCTTCAATCTATAACTCCTCGGCAATACAACTTGAAAGAATCCCAGGAATCACACTCAGCTCTGCACAGTCGCTAAAGGCGCTCGCGGATCAGATGTACCAGGCCGTTGCTCAATCGATTTCATATGGCATCGATATTGACGATCTCACTCGGGCAGATAGTGAGCTAATAGAAAATCTACAAGGGCTTGATTATCTCAGAGCCGCAACGAAGAACTCAACAAGCAAAATGAAACCTATCGCGCAAACTATTCGTAGTTCTCTCAACCAAACACAACCTCTGAATTCAAGACTTCGCTGGTTATTTACTGGTTCTGAAAAGAAAGAACGTGCAATCGATGCTTTGCAAGAAATTTCATATTTAATAGGTGAGCCAACGACAATCGCCCTAGTTGAAGCTGCTCGATATGGTCTAGATGCACTTGAAAAAAGATCTCCCCAGCCAATTGAGGAGTTCAAAAAACGTTCCAGTGATTACTACGCAATCCTTGAAGAAGTTACAAATGTTCGCCCCAACACCGCAGCTAATCGCCACTTCAATCAAGAACTCCTAGACAAGATTCAGGCTCAAGAGCTCGATACTTCGACAATCAAAGCCACACTTCGCCAATATCAAACCTTTGGTGGAAAGTTTGCTCTCACGCAAGGTCGAGTGATTATCGGTGACGAGATGGGGCTTGGCAAAACTCTTCAAGCCATTAGTGCCATCGCGCATCGCAACTTAGCTGGTGCAACTCGCTTTCTTGTTGTGTGCCCAGCCAGCGTGGTTACAAACTGGATGCGGGAAGTAGATTCACGCAGCGATCTACCAATTATCAAGATTCACGGGGAGGATCACAAAACTTCCCTACAACTCTGGATTGAGTCCAGTGGAATCGGAATTACAACCTATGACACATTGAAGAGTTTTGAGCTAACAGAACAACAAATCTCAGCTCTTAATGTTGACACGGTGATTGTTGATGAGGCTCATTACATAAAGAACATCGCGACTGGACGCACGCGGACAATCCAGAAATGGCTTGATAGGTCCCCAAATGTCATTTTTCTAACTGGCACTCCTCTAGAAAATAGAGTTGAAGAATTTGTAGCCCTTGCGAAATTGCTTGATTCCAAAATGGGTAATGAGCTCAGCCGAGTCGCACTTGCCGCTGGTCCTGAGTCATTTAGAAAAGCAGTAGCACCAATTTATTTGCGTAGAAATACTGAGGAGGTATTGAAAGAACTTCCAGAACTTATCGAAGTGATTGAATATTGCACCTGGGAAGGTGTCGATAAACAGAAATATATCGATGCGGTTGCTGCTGGAAACTTCATGGCAATGCGACGAGCAGCTTTTAGCCCACAGCCAGATATGCAGCCAAGCAAGCTAGAAAGACTTGTTGAATTAGTTGAAGAATCTATTGATAGTGGGCAAAAGGTAATTGTCTTCTCTTATTTTAGAAGCGTAATTGAGAAGGTAATGCAGGCTCTTGGTGAACGTGCGATTGGACCAATCACAGGTTCAGTCTCTTCCACGCAACGTCAAAACATTGTTGATGAATTCCAAGGTTCGCCTACCCCACTTGCATTAGTTGGCCAGATTCAGGCGGCTGGAACTGGATTGAACATACAAGCTGCCTCAGTAGTTATCTTGTGTGAGCCGCAGATAAAGCCTTCGCTTGAAGTACAAGCTATAGCCCGTGCTCACCGCATGGGACAGGTTAGAAAGGTCCAAGTGCATCGACTAATCCTGCCCGACAGTGTTGATGAGCAGATGTTGGCCATGCTCGCTAGGAAACAATCTGAGTTTGATGACTATGCAAGGGATAGCGATTTAGCCAACAGTGCTGTTGGGGCAAAGGAAGTATCAGAAGAATCAATCGCCAAAGTAATCGTGATGGACGAACGAAGGCGTTTGGGGATATCCGCTACCAATGATGAGATTATTCTCAAAGACGACCAAGACTGAGAACATCGGAAACATCAGCAACCTCTTTGGGCTACTGCCTAACTTGAAAAGTCATTACCCATCCGTAAGCCCTGGTGTATGAATTAAATCCAAGTGACTTAAGGGTGGGGGGTGTATGAATTGGTGTATGAATTACCGTCACCAACCGTCCTAAACCAAGTGAAAACTGGTCTTGTGAATGTCAGTGGGTGTTGTCATAATTAGTGCGAAAGGTCGCACAATTACATATAAATACGCTTGATATATAGATCATCTATCTGGTGGCGGGTGAAGGATTTGAACCTTCGAAGGCAGAG
>Ga0214919_10004313_pt1 | contig 20875 bp, 14 predicted proteins | sample LL1503_MetaG_FD_177994 | JGI IMG/M metagenome (GOLD analysis project Ga0214919, IMG submission 177994) | Freshwater microbial communities from Lake Lanier, Atlanta, Georgia, United States - LL-1503 | ecosystem: Environmental > Aquatic > Freshwater > Lake | place: USA: Georgia | collected... | reverse complement strand
ACCAAGAGCCGGAACAGGACCAAGAGCCGGAACAGGACCAAGAGCCGGAACAGGAGCCGGAACAGGAACAGGACCAAGAGCCGGAACAGGACCAAGAGCCGGAACAGGAACAGGAACAGGACCAAGAGCAGGACCAAGAGCAGGAACAGGACCAAGAGCAGGACCAAGAGCAGGACCAAGAGCCGGAACAGGAACAGGACCAAGAGCAGGAACAGGAACAGGATCAAGAGACGGACCAAGAAGAAACTGAATAATAAAATATTTAATTAAACTTTTATATAAAAGTTTAATTTATAAGAACTTTTTTCTAACACCACTATTTTTTATCAACAATCCTTTTATTTAAAAAAACTTTTTTAGATTCTTCAATCACATTAATCGCTTCATCATAATCCCCAAATCCATCAACAACCGTAATTTTATTTTCATTATTTTTGTAGTTTGTAAAAAAATCCTTCAATATAATTTTATCAAGTTCGGGAATATCATTAATTGAATTAATATTTTTGTATCTTCTATCAACACTATAAACTGGATAAGCTAAAATCTTGGGGTCTCTTTCTAAATGGTCAATATCCTTACCATCTTTCATATATAATATTCCAACTGGTTTGACACGGATAACGGACATCGGAAAAATAGGCTGGTCGCTCATTACAACAACATCTAAACTATCGCCATCTTCCGCGATTGTATTTTCAACATAACCATAATTATATGGGTAATTATATGCGCTTGGTAGGATTCTATCAACTCGAATTTTGTTCGATTCGCAACAAAATTCATATTTCACTTTGGAGTCTTTTGGGATTTCGACAATTGTATCAAATTCATACAATTCGGTCATGGGGACTATATAATTTATAGATTATTTTATTTTATCCAAAATAATTCTAATTATAATGACACACAATTTTGCTATATTGTTCATCTTTAACAATATTAATTTTCTCTTGAATATTTTCTTTAATTGAATCGATATGTGTGATTAAAATTGTCTTAGAGAAGTATCTATTAATAAAATTGAATAGCATATCTATATTGCTTAGTCGCTCATTATCAAATGCGCTAATTCCTTCATCCAAAAACAGAATATTACATTTTGGTAATTTCGCAAAATTGCTCAATGTTATCTTGAATGCGATATCCAGAATGAAGCTCTCCATTCCACCGTGAATAAAAACTGACTTTGTTGAATCAGATGAAGTGAAACTGTCTAAAATGAGGTCATCATTATTAATATGTAATTTAATCTTTCTTGGAATGAAAGGGGCGATTATACTATTGATTGAGTCCGTAATTGGTTGAAGATATGCGTTCAATATTTTGAGCGGGAGTCCATCTTTACCGAGAGATTGTTCCAATATTTGTAGAAGACCACATTCATTCTTTTTCTCTTTTAATTCCAGAACATTTTTGAGAAATGCGTCATATTCCTTTTGATAAGTTTGTCTCTGTTGCGTAAGAATTCCGTTCTTTTGGTTGAACCCATTAATTACTTTTTCAATTTCGCGTATTTTAATTTCGCAATTATGGATATCAGTTTCAATTTTGCGATTTTCCATAATAATTTTTTCATTATCTCTTACTTTTTCAATTATTTCATTATTTTTTGCGATTTTCTCAGTCGCCGTCTGAATATCGTAATCGTTCCCATTATATTTTATTTTCAAATTCGCAATATTTAATTCATATTGGCCCCGTATCTTTCTCTCCCTTTCCAACTCAACAAAATCTTTATATGTTTCCGATTCTTCAAAGTCGCTTCTTACTCGATTATTGCTTTCAATCTCCATGATTTCAATCGCAATAGAATGCGCCTCAGCAATTTCCTCCATCCCTTTTATGCGCCTATTTAATTCAGAGCAGTCCACGCCAAGTTTATCAATTTTAGCTTGGATTCCTTTATTTTCGGCCAGTTTATTTTTAATATCCTCTTGTTTTTCGAGAATATTCGTCTCTTTTTCAATTTCCAGTTCCATTTTCGCAATTGATGATTCGAGAGTTATTTTCTTGGACTTTTTCTCTTCTAATTTTTCTTTTAGTTCCAACATAGATTCAATATATGATTCATTTGCGCCTTCAAAATCAAAATTCGCGAGTCCCACTTCACAAATTTCTTTCATTTCTTTTTCGATATTCCGCAATTCCTTTTCTTTTTCCATTTTTTGTTTGATGACGGGATGTTTCATACAATAAATACATTTTGGGTCATATTCGTGGGATTCAAGTTCCCCTATAAATTCAATAATCTCCCTTTTTTTGACAATAAGCGCCTGATATTTCTTATGAATTCCCTCATTCATTTTATATATCTCATATTCTTGACTGAAAGCGGTTATCTTTTTATTAACTACATATAATTCTTTTATTTTTGTTTTGAGGGTCTGTTTGATATCATCGCCCAATGTTTCTATTTTGAGTATGTTTTCATCTTTTGAGGTAATTTTATATAATTTGGACGCATATTCTATTTTTAGTGTGTAATATTCATCATATATTTTTTTGAGATTATCAATTTCTTTTTTGTCAATTTTGAAATTCACGTCTTTAATAATTTCTTCTGGTTCTAAATTTATTTTAATTCTTTTTCTCAAATGTTGAGTAGATGTAAAAGGGGGGATACTTTGAGATTGCTCATCATATTTTTTGATGATTTCATCCTCTCGCAAAATGAGGCGTAATCCTTCCAATTTATCCTCCGATTCTTTTATCTGGGATGCGATTTCTTTAATTTCACATCTCTTCTTTTTTATAGAATCGCCAGCGCTCTTATTTTCCATCTCCATTTTTTCCACATTGTATTTTTCTCCGATATTTGGCCCCAAATTAGTTCGAAGCTTTGCCATTTCATCAACAAATCCCTCTTTTTTCAATTTATTCTCTTGAATAGTGTCCCCAAGCGCCCCGAGCTCATCATTAATCCCTTTTATTTTACAGTCATAATCATCTCGACTCTTATTTTCCGTTAATTTTTCGAGAAAAGTAATCGTATTTCGAAGTGGTTTCGTTATGTCAGTAATCATTTTGATGATATTGTTCCAAATATCCAGCTTCAAAACTTTGTAGAGATACTCTTTTCTTTCTTTGTCGGTCATTTCTTTGAATGAGTTCGTATTATTTTGGAGCTGGACATTTGTGAATATGAAGTCATCGTATGACCCAATTAAATCCTGAATAACTTTATCCGTCTTTTTGCGATCCTCATCCGTGAGTAGGATGGTTTCTCCGGCCTCATTAACCTTGTAAAATTCATTCTTGGTTATTTTTATTTTATCTGATAGTTCCCGTTTCCCTTCTTTCATAATCGTGTATTTCTCGGACCCAATCTTGAAGTTAAGTTTCGTCTTGAAGTTATTACAGTGAATATTGATAATATCCTTCGATATACCAGTCCCCCTCGTCCGGCTGAATTTTGTGAATAGGGTCAGAAGTATAATATCGATAAGCGACGATTTCCCGTGGCTATTTGGGGCGATAATACCGATCGGTGATTGCGAGTTCGCGTTGAATCGCGAGAAGTCAATATAATTATTCGCGCCGTATCCAAACATATTGGAGAATTCGAGGTCGATGAGTTCCCAGTGGGCGAGTTCCCTATCATTCGCGATTTCGGCGTCGATATGATATTGTTTATATTTTTCTATGATATACTCAGCGTCCGCCGATTTGAGCGTTTTATATGTTTCCGAGAGATATTGTGTAAGAAGTTCGCAATGTGTCATATTGAGTTGGTTGGTTTCTCCATTTTGAACGGTCGTGTTTTCATTTGACGTTTGTTCGTGTTCATAGTTGTGTATTATTCGGGCGTCCCTGATTGTTTTTTTAACCACGTAATTAACCGACGCAATAAAATCGGGGGAACATTGATTAATATTGAGTTTTAGATTGATTCCGGATTCGAGGTGTTGTATATGGGTGGGTATATCTTGTAATTGGACCGCCTCTTTTTCTAATAATATCTGATTATTTTGGAGATTAAAGACGAAGAATCCGAAGGTGTTCGGAATTTCGTGATATTGGTGATTTCCTCCGAAGAGGTCCCAGAGGAGTAATCCATGGGGATGGTTCCATTCGCTAAAATTTTGCGCGATGAGGCTACTCGCATATGCGATTCTTTTTCTCTCGGGGTCCAAAAATTGGAACTTGTGGATATCTCCGAGGAGGGCGTAGTCATATCCGGCGAAGTCATCGACTAATTTTTCCCCGCGCATTCGGAATCCGACGCCAGTTTCGCAGAGTCCAACGGACCCGTGGTAGAGGGCGACTGTATGTGTAGTCGTGTCCCGCTTCTGAATATCCCGCGCAAATATCCATTTATTGTCGATGATTGAATTGACGGTGATGGCGAGATTTTCATAGATATAGACGCCTGAGTATTTGAGGTAGTGGAAATTGGGGATTTCGATGTTTTTTGTGATGGCAGTAATGCTGTCTTCGCGCTGGTTGTTAGTCAGGAGGGCATCGTGATTACCGGCGATTAGAAGGGTCGCAGTTATTTCCGCCAGTCTTTGTAGGAATTGTTGCGTGATGAGGATGGATTCTGGCGAGAGGATATTTTTGGAGTGGAGGAGGTCGCCCGTAATGATAATAATGATGTTAGGGATTTGGGCTTTTATTTCTTTTATTTTTTGGAACAGTTTTTGGAAGATGTCGGCGTATTCTTTTTGGCGGTTATATAATCTGATGTGTATATCGGAGATGTGAATGATATGTGAGATAGTGTTGTTCGTTTGTTTTATTACTATATCAGCGTAGGCATTCTTTGGTGGTGGAAGAGAAACGACTTCTTCGCCTTCGCTCATAATTGAATCTTTATTTTTGATAAAATAGTTATGAAAGAATTCTAAAAAAATCTGGAATTCCTTCTTTTTTTCCATTGATATTTTGGGATTAACAATAGTTTTCCCAATAATTGAGATGTATTTTTCATCCCTCGTTATAATTTCTTTCGCGACTTCAATAAATGTTTTATTTTTATATTTATCAAATGAGAATTTATAATTTGAGTAGTTCATGATTGATATAATGTATATATGTGGAATATTTTATATCAATTTTTGTAAAAATTATATTTATAAAAATATGGATGACACTAAAATAACAGGAAGAATAATTGGGGGCGAAAATGTTAAGGAAAATAATAGTTATCCATTTATGGCGACCTTTTGGTATTTGGACGGCCCCTATTATAAATTTAAGGCGGGGGCTATTTGGATAGGTGGCCCCTATTTTATGACGGCGGCCCACTGCGTTTATGAGCGGGACGTGCGTATGATTATGATAAGAATGGGCGACGTCCATTTGGAGAAGCAGTCCGTCGAGTTAAGAGTTTCCGTCATAGTTATCCATCCGGATTTTAAGAGGGCCACACTCGAAAATGACATAGCGATTATACGCGCGGTTGAATCGCCCACGATTCATTTTCCAAATTTGATACCGGTTATTCTTCCATCAAATAAATACAAGGTCGATTATAATCCGAAGACTCCCCTAAAAATACTGGGTTATGGTCGAGAGACATTGGAGATTTTACCGAATCAGATGAAGCATTTATTGGAATTGCGCGAGTTGGATATTGTGATTATATCGAAAGATAAGACGAACTATAAGAGGGTTCCAAAAAATATGTTTGTTGCGGGGAATGTCATCAATGGGGTTTGCGTGGATTCTTGTATTGGCGATAGTGGAGGCCCCTGCTTACAGTTTATAGGTGGCGTTTGGGTGCTGGTGGGGATAATTAGTTGCGGGGTCGGTTGTGGAAATATGAGCTATCCCGGAATGTATATAAAAGTTCAGCCGTATTATGGGTGGATAGTGAAGTATTCTGGGATTCAGTAGATATAAAGACAACTTATTATAATATTTTATGATAAAATTAAACGCAATGATGGAGAACTTCGGTAAGAAATCACTAATTGGAACCGCTGTGATTAGTTATGGATTACCCGCGCTTTATAATATTTTATTTGGTGGTGATGTCATCTTTGGTTATTATAGTTTATTCCTCAGTTTTTTTAGTGGGCTTTATCATTATTATGACGAGGAGCACTATTTTGCGGAGGATTTCATTTGCTCATTTTTCATAAAGTATCATATTTTTATGAGTTATATTTGGTGGTTAAATTGGTATGACTTTATGAAATATGTATTTTTGATGGATATATTTGGCCACATCATATTTTATTATAGTGTTATTTCTTGGAAGACGAAGTGTATATGTCATGACTATTATTGGATACATAATATATGGCATCTTTTTACTGGGGGACTCGCGTCTTATGTTGTAATGACGGAGCCGTATATTGAAATGGGCGCATGGAATATTTTTTATATGTTTTGTTTCGTATTTATGATGACGCAGTATAATTTGAAGACGCGATTGTTTGCTAAAAATCTGATTTTCTCCACATTTTATTTATGGAACATCGCAAATTTCTACAATGTCATTTCCCTATTTATACTACAAGCGTGTAAGGCCCTTTTTATTGGGGACTGATAAAGGCGCGTCCGACATCGTTCTTCCAGTCGCTTTCGGGGCGGTCGTGTTCATTATTGCGCTGGACCGCGCTTCTAAGAATATACGACTTTATTCCAGCGGTTTCGAACTGGTGAAGTAGTGAGTGGGTATCTTTGGGAAAACAGGTCCCTCCGAATCCGAGGCGACCGTCCGGTCCGGGAACAGCCGTGTGGCTATTCCCGATTCTCCGGTCTTCCGTTGCGACCTGACGGACAGTTTCATAATCAATATTATTTTTGCTACAAAATTCGTGGATTTCATTGGAGTAGGATACTTTAATGGCGAGGAATGTATTCCGGTAATATTTAATCATTTCGGCTTCTTTATTTGGGACAAATGTAATTTTATTATATTTGATGTTTCCTTCTTCGTGGGCGTCATTTATAAGCGTCGTTATTTTATTCATAAAGTCTTGATTTGCGATGTCAGTTCCCTTTCGCATACCGAATATCCAGTTGCTACATTGATAGAAGTCATTGGCCCAGTTTTTTTCAGTTAGGAACTCCGGCATGAAATAGCAGTCTAATTCATCTGATGTTCCAATAACTACGGTTGAACGAATGATGATGTGGGCGCGTATATTGAGGGCGCGTATATTTTCAACGACGGACCGAACAATTTCAAGATGGCAGGAACCATCAGGTTTTGATGGGGTTGGAACGGCTACGAAGATAATTCGACAATCAGCTAAATCGGAAAGAGTAATATTTGGGGGGGAACATTTTTCTGGATCGATATCATATATTTTCATTTGGTGAGTGTTGGATTTAAGGATTTGCGTTGCTTTTCCAACGAACCCATTTCCTATAATTCCGAATGACATTTTTATTTATTCAAATAAAATATTATTTACGTTTTTCCGAAAATATAAAATTGTATTATAATATGAAAATAGGAATAGTTGGTTTAGGATTTGTTGGGGGGGCTATGGTAAAAAGCTTTGAAGAGAAGGGCGCAAATGTTCATGCGAAATATGATAAATTCAAGAATGGAGGGATTGGGAGAATTGAGGAATTATTAGAATGTGATATTTTATTCAGTGCTTTACCGACTGTTTATAATCATAATATAAAGGAATATAATAAGCTTCCATTATATGAGACATGTGAGTATCTTTCCGCGAATAATTATCAAGGGGTATTTGTAGTGAAATCCACAATTGAACCGAACACGTGCGACCAATTAGTTTCAAAGTATGAGTTAAAGATTTTACATAATCCGGAGTTTCTGACGGCGAGGACTGCTTATCATGATTTTCATAATCAGACCCATATTGTTTTGGGAAAGACGGCGCTCATAACAGAAGAGGAACATAAGAGAGTTGGAGAATTTTACCAGACTTATTATCCGAATGCGGTTATTAGTTATTGTTCGGCGACGGAGAGTGAGAGTATGAAAATATTTTGTAATTCTTTTTATGCCGTGAAAATCCAGTTTTTCAATGAATTATATTTAGTTTGTCAGAAGAATGGGGCCGATTATAAAACTGTGGTGGAGATGATGTTGAAGAATGGGTGGATTAATCCGATGCACACGGACGTTCCCGGACCGGATGGTCAATTGAGCTATGGTGGCCTCTGTTTCCCGAAGGATACTAATGCTTTGAATGAATTTATGAAGAGGAATGATATTCCGCATCGGGTTTTGGATGCGACAATTGCGGAGAGGAATGAGATGAGGGACGATAAGGATAACTGCGAATAAGCCCTTTTTCCTGCTATACGCAGGTAAAGGGCCTAACCCCCAAAACGCCCCTTTTTCCCGCTATACGCGGGTAAAGGTGCGAACCCCCAAACCGCCCCTTTTTCCCCGCCAGCGGGGTAAAGGTGCGAACAGATAAAAAACGTTCGTTTTTTATCTCTTGAGTTTAAATGACAAAGTCATTTAAACTGAACCCCCAAACAAGTATTGTTGTCCGATTTTTATTTGAATGATTATTTTTTTGATAAAATTATAATTTTTATTTGAATGATTATTTTTTTGATAAAATTATAATTTTTATTTTAATAATTATATTTTTGATAAAATTATAATTTTTATTTTATATAAATTATATTTTCCGCAAATGGTACAGATTATTTTATAAAATTAATATTATTTGCGAAATTATTTGTGTGATTATTTATATAAATAAATTATATTTTCCGCGAATGATATCGATTATTTTATAAAACTAATATTATTTGCGAAATTATTTATGTGATTATTTATCTAAAAAATAAGTTTAAAAGTAATATTGATAATATGAATAGAACAATATGGACCGCGCAGAAGAATTATATGACCTATTAAGAAAAAAAGACCCGTTCTGTTTCATAAAAATGAACGACGGGGAGATTTCCGCAATTTATGATACGACCGCCGTTATATCAAGAGGGGCCGACCATTCTTCCCCCGAGATGTCCTCCAAATTACGCGCATGTTTAGACGTTAATTTAGAGAATTATTATGTGGGTGTTCCTTGTAGTGTGTGTCGGGGTGGTGATTACCGGCGCTGTATGGATTTAGTCAAGGAACCAGCGCAAGTTATGAATACGAACGTGTTAATAAATTCAAATGTGTGGCGGACTTTGGATGCGTTTCGGGAGACGATGCCTGATAGGCGTGTTGTTATTATAAGCAATGAGAGGAATATTCAGAATATAAAGTCATTGGAGAAGTTTGGTATAGTTCCTTATGAAACAGTTGTTGTTTCGGAGCGCAATGCTTTTGAGGTGGATTATGAGCGGGTTAGTAAAATGGAGTTTGAAGCGGGGGCCGTTATAATGTGTATGTGCGGGCCATTGGGCCGTATTTTATGTAGTGAGTGGTTTAGTTGTAATCAGACATTGACTTGTTTGGAGTTGGGGAGCCTATTTGACCCTTTTTTGAGGGGAAAAACCTATGCTTATCACACTGGGAATCATCCGAGATGCGACGGTTGTTTTCCAGAGATGTCTCTTACTCCCAGTCAGAATGACGAGATTATGGAGCTGATAGAGAATCCCCAAGTGGAGAATGAGTGTTTTTATTCTTATGATGAAACATATAATTATTATGTGAATTTTTTCAATAATAGAGATGCGCTTTTGAAGAATACGCTTATCCGTTTAAAAAAGAATCAGGACGATGTCTTGATGCGATATATTTGGACGCGATTTGAGGGCGATAAGTTGAAGGATTATGTAGATAGGGAGTATAAGGGGTATATACGGGAGGGATATACATTAGAGGTTGAAAAACAGGCGCTCCGTTTGATTGAGTTTTGTATTAACCGGCGCCCTTGTCGGATATTGGATATTGGTTTCAACTATGGACATAGTAGTCTGTTATTTTTATTAAATACGGCCGGTTTGAATACGGAGGTTGTAAGTTTGGATATGGGGGACCATTCGAAGGTTGGGGCTGATTATATTCGGCGGGAGTTTGGGAGACGTCATAAATTTATATTTGGGAATAGTTTTGCGGAGGTTCCTAAGTTGGAGGGGGAATTTGATTTGATATTTGTTGATGGGGGACATTCTTTTCGGGACGCTATGATGGATGTTGTAAATTGTATGAGGTTAAGTAATTCAGGGACTCTTTTAGTGGTTGATGATGTTGTTAAAGAGGGTGAGGATTGTCTTTTTTGGAATGAGGGGCCTTCGCAGGTTTGGAAGATGATGACAAATGAAGGGGATATCGTGGTTGAGGAGGGATATGATAAATATGATAGAGGGCGGGGGATGGTTTGGGGCCATTATAAGAGTTTTTAGAGAAAATATTATTTTTATAAAAAAGTTTTTTTTGAAAGTTATAAAATATAAAATATTATTTCTGTAAAAGTTTTTTTGAAAATTATAAAATATTATTTCTCTAAAAGTTTTTTTTTGATTTAACTTTTTTTTACAAAAAAAAGTTATTTGCGTTTAAAAATTGTTTTTTTATTATTAGAAGATATTGTAAGTGGGGTTTAAGTCTTTTATCTGTTCGAAGAATCAGAAAAAAGGGTCGGTTTGGGGTCTAACCCCTTTACCCCGCTGGCGGGGAAAAAGGGTTTTTTTCCAAAAATATATTTATTTTTGGGAACTTATGTTTCCGGAGATTACAAAAGATTAGACTTGACTTCTTAGCTCAGTTGGTTAGAGCAACCGGCTGTTAACCGGTAGGTCGCAGGTTCGAACCCTGTAGAGGTCGTAATTTCTGATAGATTATATTTATCAGAAAAAATATTTTTAATTATAAATTTTGTAAAATACCCGAGGGTATTTTATTCAAAAATTGATTACTTCTTCAACAAAGTGGTGTTAAGCGACGAATCTCAGATCCGTTTAGATAGATGGCTACCTCTTTGGTCTCTTCATTCATCATAAACACAGGTTGGTTGTGAGAAACCAAACATCCCGATCGAACCATTTGAATTGCGGTTTTTTTGACATTAATAGCATCCTGAATCATTTTCAGATAAGATTCAGTCGCCATTGACGTATCACCGGTTATTTTGAGGGTATCATCGCCGTCCCCCAATTTGATTGAAGGGTTTTGTTGAACCGATCCAACGAAAACGCGAACCGCTTTGACGGCCATACTTGCTAAAAATATTATATCAGTTGTGCGCCATGCTTTCTCGCTGTCTCCCATGAAGCCTCCGGTTCCATAGGTCTTATATCCAAGAGAATGGGCAGTGTTCATAGAACATTTGTCGTCGATTTCACTGGCCATCATCCCAAGATCTTGATTCATCAAACCTTCTAGACTTGATTTGTAAAGGTCTGTGAGAGCTTTAAAAGCCTCCAATTTTCCGGAATCTTGTCTGGCGGAACCTATGACTGACAAAAGTCGAACTGATTCCCCAGTTTGAGCCCCGTTCTCCATTTTTTGGACCCAAGAAGAAGCCAACGCAATCAAACAAGCTTCAGAGCCAAGTGTATCAGGCAACATTGGCATCGGGACAGGGTGTCCTTTATGAACCAACGTGTAATACAACCAATGAGACAGCGCTTGTGAGAAAGGGACTCCTAATTGGTCCAATTGTGGAAAGAGACTTGCGAAGACCATCGATAACTCGTGTGCGTGTGTTCCAACGGGGGGAGCTATACCCGAGATTTTCAATTGATGGACAAGGGTATACCAAGCATCAACAGAAGATGTCCCAATACATTTTCCAACTCCACCTTCACCAGTTTGGAAACGACTGAGGTATAGGACTTGTAAGAGTGTAAGGACGTGATGGCCAGTTCTACGGCCCGAAAAAAGGGCGCCAGACATATTAGGACACTCGGTTTGCGTGTGTCTCATCGACAGATGGCAACGAAACATCGCTTCATAAAGCCACTCGCCGTAGCTCTTTTGCTGTTCCCGCAAATGATGTTTAAGGGCGACCGCATAGACAGTCTGCATCATGGTTGTTTCGAGAAATGACACTCTTCCCCAAGGACCCATCGCCTCAATGTAAACTTTCGTTGGAGGTTGGGTTGGGTCAATCGTGTGTTTAGCGTTAGGGCCAACATAAACTGCGAGAGCAACTTTACCATCAGCAAGATCAGCAAGAGTAATTTGGCGATTGTATATGACAGTATCTTTATGAAAATCGCTTGGATTTGATCCGGCTGGTCTGTGTGTTCTGGCTAATGTTTTGTGAGACTCTGGGGTTCCAAAAATACGTTCGGAATGTTGGTTCCAAAAAGGAGCAATTGGCTTTCCAGCAACTGCTTTTGCGACAATATCGGGATTGAATTCTCGACTCGCCAGAGTGTGAAGGGCATTAATGACATCAGTCATGATGTCATTATGATTTGCGAGGAGTTTCTTAGCCAGAGAATCTTGTCGAATATCGGCTCCAAAACAGACATTCACAGTTCCGTTCATAACACTTTCAGCCCAAGCAATGACGGGAGCCATTGTGAACTTGTAGTTGTCATTGTGTGTGGTCCCTGTAATGAGACCTCCCACAGTTGGAACTAAGGCTCCGGTTGCGTCATACTCAAAGAGACTCAAAACGCGAATGAGTTCATCAAAGATTTTGACAAGATTTGCGTTGAATTCAATTCGAGATGGGTGATCCATGGGGTAATCCCCGAGATTCATTTTCATTGTCCGAAAGAAATTCGCAATGAAGCGGTTTTCGAAAGATTTCAATGAGAGAAACTCATCAATTTGTTCTTGTGCGGTTGTTCCTTGAAAAGGTTGTTGTGGTTGTTTAGACGACATTTTTCAAATTAATTTCTAAAATTTTTGCTCATTTTTACCATCAATTTTTAATTAAATATTTAGTGCGTTTGTTTTCCAAATTTTTTTTCTAACCATAAGTTGAAACCGGCGTGGCACAGTGGAAGAGCGAAGGGCTCATAACCCTTAGGACATAGGATCGAAACCTATCGCCGGTAAAACTAAAATATATATCGTATATTTTAGTTAAAACATTTATATTTTAAAATATATAATACAATATGATTCCGGAATTGAGTGCGAATGATATGAAAATGTTTTACAAATATTTAGACAAAGCAACCGTTTATTTTGAGTATGGGTCCGGCGGTTCAACATATCAGGCCAATTTGAGACCAAACATCCAAAAAATTTATTCAGTTGAGAGCGACAAAACTTGGATGAATAAACTGAATTCTTTAATAGTAAATAACACTAAAATTACTTATATATACAATGAGATGGGGACAAAACCAAGAACATGGGGATATCCAAACAAGAAATGTGAAAAATCAAAACTCGCAAATTATAGCGAAAATATACGTAATTTAAGTGTTGAAGAAAGGAGCAAGATTGATTTAGTAATGATTGATGGCCGCTTTCGAGTAGCGTGTTGCTTGAAGTGCTTTGATATAATAAACGACGAATGTTATATTATATTTGATGATTTTTTGAATCGTAAAAATTATCATATTATATTAGTTTATTATGAGATTGTTGAGAAAACAGAAGATAAACGGATGGTTGTTTTGCGTAAAAAGAACAATGTTTCAATACCGGATGAGTTGATTAAAAAATATGAGCTGATTCCAGATTGAAAAAAAGATTTTATTTTTATAAAAACACAAAATAATAATTTAACAATACAACTTTATAATTTCTACCAATTCTGTGTTTTCATTATTTTCAATTTTTGAAATACAATCATTCAGTTTATATATGACGTAGTCATATATAAACTCAAGAGATATAAATCACATCGTGATTTATATCTGTTCATGGTTTCAATCAATTTATCTAATTTATCATCAATATCTACTTTACTAATATTATTATCAGGATTAAAACGAATAAATATCCATTTACCACTATGAATCATAAACAAATCATCATAACGTATTTCTTCATCTTTTTGGTCATATCCTCTATGTCCAAATTCGTCGGTTTCAACTGCTAATATAGTATTACAGATTAACTTTCGATGATCTATACGACGACGATGTGTGCAATCACAATTACCAGTATATAATGGTCTATCATGGACAAATCCTTCAAAATTTTCGTTTATCACATTTCTAACCATAATTTCTTTTGTATGAGTATATATAACCTTACTTCGAATATCATTTGGAAAAATATGTTTAAAACATGTTGCGCAATATCCGTCATATTTTGACCATCCACCTCTGGAATCTATCCAATCAATACAATTGGGACATCGTTTTCCGCCTCCATGTGCTTTACATTTATCAGTTTTACCTATTGCGCTTGATTTACAATCCGGTTCGCTACATCGTTTTCCGCCTCCATGTGCGACACATTTATTAGTTTTACCTATTGCGCTTGATTTACAATCCGGTTCGCTACATCGTTTTCCGCCTCCATGTGTAATACATTTATCAGTTTTACCTATTGCGCTTGAATGACAGTTCGGTTCATTACATCGGGTTCCTCCTCCATGTGCTTTACATTTATCGGATTTGCCTTGTGCGCTTGATTTACAATCAGGATAACTACATCGGGTTCCGCCTCCATGTGCGACACATTTATCAGTTTTACCTATTGCGCTTGAATGACAGTTCGGTTCATTACATCGGGTTCCTCCTCCATGTGCTTTACATTTATCGGATTTGCCTTGTGCGCTTGATTTACAATCAGGATAACTACATCGGGTTCCGCCTCCATGTGCGACACATTTATCAGTTTTACCTATTGCGCTTGAATGACAGTTCGGTTCATTACAACGATTTCCTCCTCCATGTGCTTTACATTTATTAGTTTTACCTATTGCGCTTGATTTACAATCAGGTTCATTACATCGGGTTCCTCCTCCATGTGCTTTACATTTATCTGTTTTGCCTTCTGCGCCTGATTTACAATCAGGATAACTACATCGGATTCCGCCTCCATGTGCTACACATTTATCAGTTTTGCCTATTGCGCTTGATTTACAATCAGGATAACTACATCGTTTTCCTCCTCCATGTGCGATACATTTATTAGTTTTACCTATTGCGCTTGATTTACAATCTTGATAACTACAACGTTTTAGTGTCATTATAAATTATTATTATAACTATATATATTTGAATTATTTAAAATCATTTTTTTATTTTATACAACATTAGAAAAATAAAATAAAATAATAATTTAATGAAAGTAGAAATAAATAATATTTTATTAGAAAAAAATAAGATTTATAGAACTTCACAAATAAATAGAAAACCAAAAATATATATGTCAGAAAAAGAGAAAGAAAAATATAAAAATAATTTATTGACACTACTAATTGTTGATCCGGACGCGCACTATCCAAGCAATCCGACTGAGAAATACATGCTACATAATATGGTAATAAATAATGATGAAACAATTTGGAGATATAAATCGCCAAATCCTCCGATGGATTCTGCGCCACATCGATATATGATATTACTATATAAACAATCGAATCGAATAAAATTAGATAAACCGATTGCGCAACGAAATAAATTTGATTTGGAGTCATTTGTTAAAAAATATAAATTGAAAAAAGTTGATGAATTTATATTTTTGTGTAGAAAATAATTATTTTATTTTATGAAAAATTTTCATAAAAATTTTATGGAATCTATTTTACAAAATATAAAAATATATTTTGTAAAAATATCAGAATACAAAAAATAATAAAATAGTATAAAATATAAGGATGGAAAATGTATATATTGCTTTGATTATAAATCAGAATAATTATCCTAATTTTTCACAATATAATCGAGTAATTGATTTATTCAATCAAAAATATCCAAATAATTCATTAGTATTTGATAAATATTTAACAAATGGAACAACTTTGGAAACTGAGGGCGTATTAGATGATTTTATAGAGAAACATCCTACTGGAAAAAGAGTTGCGGTTTCTATTACTACCACAATTTTAACTGATTGCTCAAATTATTTTGTTAGAAAAGGGCTAGATATTTTGAGTATATCAATAAATGCGACATCAAATGCGATTTCAAATTTAACAAACGCAATCACATATACTCCATTTAATCAATATTCAGTAATGACAATGTTTATGACATATTTTGATTATCAAATGGAGCACGTTCATGTATTATATGGGGAATCTACTAATATTGGATTAGTTGATTTCTTGGAGCAAACTAAAAAACAGGCGCGTTTATTAAATCTTCCATTAGAGATTTCATATTTAGAAAGTGGAAAATCAAATTATAATATAAAACCGAAATCTATGATTATTACATTAGCATTAACGAATGATTTAACAAATATATACATAACTCCGGAATTTTTAGCGAACATTCCAGCGAATTGTTATATAACATTAACAACCGCGAATACAATTATAACAGATATATTTGGAAATATTCCAGCGTTTGTTGTTTATCCAACGAATATTAATTATACGACAACTACAAAGGAAGTATATGATGTTGTGAAAGATGATACATTTGGATATGATTATACGAGTTATGCTTTTTATGATGTTCTTTATGTATTAAATGATTTTACTACGAATGGATTGGAAATAACAAAAGAAAATTATGTATCAGTTAATCCATATAAAGAAATTCCTCCGGCGTGGTTATTAAATACATCAATATCACCAATAATTAATAGCGCTCCATACGGTAAATATCAATATACATTTACAAAAGATGTGATTGTTGGAAATAACAAGAACTTATTTTTACAATATTATGATGGCGGACAGCAACAATTGCCGGATAGTTATTCTATATTTAAAATTGCGGGGATAACTCCTAATAATGCGTCTCTTATTGAATACGATGAATCAATTTATTATGAGATATATGATAGTAATAATAAATTGGTATGCGTAAAATTTAATAGTGATATAACAAATTTTCCGATTGGTAAAAATCTGAATGTTGGAAAAACGGTTCAAACTAAGTTTATTTATAAGTATAATGATGAAGGTTATTTTATAAAATTGGAACGTTTATATCCATATAATGGAGTTATACCACAAGTTAATTCTACAATGTCAAAAGTTCCAATTAAATTAAAATATATTATATAATATGGGAGCTGAAAATGTTTATGTTGCTTTAATAATAAATAAATATAATATTATTAATTTTTCATCATATGATGATGTGATTGCGTTAATAAATAAAAATTATCCAATGAATAAGTTAGTTATAGAAAAATATCTAAATGATGGTTCAGAAAATGAAACATATATAGCATTAAACGACTTTATTTCTAAATATCCTTCTGGAAAAAGAGCAACAATAACAAATACTACATCAATAGTAATCGCATGTAGTAATTATTTTATAGAAAATAACTTAAATATATTAAGTATATCACTTGTGTCATCATCAACTCTTTTAAAAAATAGACAAAATATTATTACATACGGGTATTCAAATCAATATTCTATAATGTCATTGATGACAATTTATATTGATTACCAGATAAGATATATGAATGTATTATATGAACCAAATACAATAAATGATATTTTTTTTAAAGATTATTTAAATCAGATAGAAATACAAGCATCGTTATTAAATATTAATTTAACGGTTTCAATTCTTGAAACTGAAAAATATAATTATAATATTAAACAAGATACGATGGTTATAATATTAGCAGATAATGATAGTCTACAGTATAAATTTATTACTCCAAAATTTATTCAAAATTTTCCAAAAAAATCATTTATAATGTTATCAGATTATAATAAAAATATAACAGATATATTTGAAACGATTCCCACAATAGTTCAGATTGTAACAAATATAAATTATACTCCATTATCAGAGAATGTTTATAATTCTGTTAAAAATAATTCTGGTGGTTTTGATTATACAATTTATCCATTATATGATATTCTTTTTATGTTATATCAATTTACAGTAAATAATTTAGAAATAAATAAAGAAAATTATATATTAATTAATCCATACGGAAGTAGTCCGCCTGCTTGGTTATTAAATACATCAATTTCATTAATAACCAATGGTACATTATATGGAAAATATCAATATACATTTACAAAAGATGTGATTATTGGAAATAACAAAAACTTATTTTTACAATATTATGATGGCGGACAGCAACAATTGCCGGATAGTTATTCTATATTTAAAATTGCGGGGATAACTCCTAATAATGCGTCTCTTATTGAATACGATGAATCAATTTATTATGAGATATATGATAGTAATAATAAATTGGTATGCGTAAAATTTAATAGTGATATAACAAATTTTCCGATTGGTAAAAATCTGAATGTTGGAAAAACGGTTCAAACTAAGTTTATTTATAAGTATAATGATGAAGGTTATTTTATAAAATTGGAACGTTTATATCCATATAATGGGATTATACCACAAGTTAATTCTACGATGTCAAAAGTTCCAATTAAATTAAAATATATTATATAATATGGGAGCTGAAAATGTTTATGTTGTAATATTAATAAATAAAAACTCAGCAGAAAATTTATTACCGTCATTTAATAGCGTTATTAATCTATTTAATGAAAAATATCCAAATAATAAAATAGTTATTACAGGTAAATATTTAGTTGATGGGTCAATAATTGAAACTGATAGAGTTTTAGATGAATTTATTCAGAACTATCCATCTGGAAAAAGAGCAACAATATCAACTACAACATCAATATTAGTTGAATGTTCAAATTATTTTACTAGAAACGGATTAAATATTTTAAGTTTGTCATTAACAGCAACTTCGAATCTTATTCGGACTATTCCAAATGTTCTTACGTATGGATATTTAAATCAATATGCTTCTATGAATAATTTTATGCTATATAAAGATTATCAAATGAAATATGTTCATGTATTATATGAGAAAAATACAACAAATGAAATATTTTTAAATGATTATTTGAATCAAATTAAAATTCAAGCAGATTTATTAAATATTCCAGTATCTGTTTCATTTTTTGAAGTAGGAAAATACAATTATAATATAAAAGAATATTCGATGGTTATTGTATTAGCAAATACTCCGAGTTTAACAAATATATATATTACTGATTCATTTATTAGAAATTTTCCAAAGAACTCATTTATAATATGTAGTAATTTTAATGTAAATATTACAAATATATTTGGAAGCATTCCGGCGTTTGTTCAAATTTTAACTAATATAAATTTTACTGAATTATCAGAAGAAGTTTATAATGCTGTTAAAAATAATCCAGAAGGATTTAGCTTTTCCGCATATACTTTGTATGATATATTATTCGTATTGAATGATTTTACTATTAATGGATTAGAAATAACAAAAGAAAATTATACAACAATTAATCCGTATAGAAGTAGTAGTCCGGCTTGGATATTAAATACCTCATTATCACCAACAATAAATAGCGCTCCATATGGAAAATATCAATATACATTTACAAAAGATGTTATTATTGGAGATGATAAGAATTTATTTTTAACTTATTATGGGGGAGGACAGCAACAATTACCGGATAGTTATTCAATATTTAAAATAACTGGGATTACTCCGAATAATCCATCTCTTATTGAATATGATGAAGCGGAATATTATAAAATATATAATAATAATAATTTATTGTGCGTAAGAAATAATTGTAATGTAACTGATTTTCCAGCAATATATAATTTAAATATTGGAACAACATTAGAAACGAAATTTATTTATGAATATACTGATGATGGATATTTTTCAACATTAAATCGATTATATCCTTATAATGGAACTATACCGGAAGTTAATTCAACAATGTCGAAAATACCAATTAAATTAAAATATAATGTTTCTCAAAATAAATTACCGACATATTTATCTTCAAAAGCATATATCGATTATCTTTTATCACAGAGCGAGTTTATTATAATTGCGGAATTATTAACAAACACGGATACAAATAGTTTGGAATATACTGAATTGTATAATAAAATGAATGATTATTTATCTGGAAGTGATTCGAAATATATAGTTGATATTGTGAGTTCAGACGGACGTTATTTATATTGTAGTGAATTTGAATCGACGGCGACTGTTAATTTACCAAATCAAAATACATGTCCCGAAGTTTTGGCGAGTGTTAATTTCTTATGGGGAAATCCTATGATAAATAAAACGGCTTTTCCAATACAACCTATTTATCCAGCATATATCGCACCAACTATTTCAGAAGGTTATGGAATATCGGACCGGTATAGTTCGATATTTTTGAAAAATCTACAATTTATTTGTAAAACATGGGGAGGAAATGATGGGCCTATGAATGGTTCAATATTTTCATTAAGAGTATCACAATAGATTTCATAAAAATTTTATGCGTTTATAAAATATAAAAATATATTTTGTAAAAAATTGTAAAATAAAAAAGATTTTGTAAAATAAAAATAAACTAATTACAAAATATTATGAGTTAAAAAGTGATGTAAGTAATAAATTTGGAAGATTTCGTATAGAGATAGATATTATAAAATTACTTATGGAAGAATCTGAAGTAAAGGAAAAATTGTTGAGAAAGAAGAGAATATTACAAAAATATTAAAGTTGATAAAAAGTAAAGAAGAGAAAGGATATAAATCAAAATAATTTTTTATTATTTTATAAAATAATTTATTTTATAGAGAGAAATATTAAAATATAGTTAAATTTGGCAGTTTTGGCAAAACAAAAAAGATTTTTATTTTATTTTTGTTGCGATTTTATAAAGAAATTATTTGCGAGTTCTAAAAATGTAAAAAGTTTTCATAAAAATAATATTTGTTGTTATTTTATACAATAAAATAAGATTTATAAATTATTTTGTTGCGATTTATAAAGAAATTATTTGCGAGTTCTAGAAATGTAAAAAGTTTTCATAAAAATAATATTTGTTGTTATTTTATACAATAAAATAAGATTTATAAATTATTTTGTTGCGATTTATAAAGAAATTATTTGCGAGTTCTAGAAATGTAAAAAGTTTTC
>Ga0214919_10004312_pt1 | contig 20877 bp, 22 predicted proteins | sample LL1503_MetaG_FD_177994 | JGI IMG/M metagenome (GOLD analysis project Ga0214919, IMG submission 177994) | Freshwater microbial communities from Lake Lanier, Atlanta, Georgia, United States - LL-1503 | ecosystem: Environmental > Aquatic > Freshwater > Lake | place: USA: Georgia | collected... | reverse complement strand
GAATCTTGTGCGCGCGCTCCACCAAATCACCCTGAACGCCATCGAGACCGATAAACGACTCGTCAATGGAGTAGATCTCTTGGCTTGGCCCAAGGCCAGCGGCCAGACTCATCATCCGGTCGCTGAGATCGCCATAGAGGGCAAAGTTTGCCGACAGGGCGACCAAGCCGGCCGACTCTTCCAAGTGCTTGACCTCAAACCACGGTGCCCCCATCTTGATGCCCAAGGCCTTGGCCTCATTGGAGCGGGCAATACAGCAACCGTCGTTATTGCTGAGAACTACCGTAGGTCGCCCGTTCAAGCTCGGGCGAAACACCCGTTCGCAGCTCACATAGAAATTGTTTCCGTCGACGAGTGCGTACACGGCGGTGGGATCAGCTGAGAAATTGCTTGATCGTGCTAGTCACCACACCCCAAATCTCGATGGTTTGCCCGTCCTTGGGTGTGATGTCTGGATAGGTGGGGTTGGCCGCCTTGAGCTTTATGCGCCCAGCACGCTGCTGCAACAGCTTGACCGTGAAATCGCCGTCTACGGTGGCAACCACGATATGAGCGTTTCGCGGTTTGACGGCTCGGTCCACGACCAAGATGTCGCCATCCCAAATTCCTGCCTCGATCATGGAGTGTCCGCTGGCGCGTAGGAAGTAAGTGGCCTGGGGGTGCTTGATCAAAATCTGCGCTAGGTCGATGCGCTTGGCGCCCAGGTCTTCAGCGGGGGACGGAAAACCGGCCTCCACCTCCCCGCGCACGAGCAGTACCGAGAGCGCAGCATCTGAGACCGGGACTGGGGTGCGGAATTTATCAATGCTGTACATTTATCCAGTATAGTAAAAAGTGATTCCTTCCATTTCCCAATGGCAGAGAAGCGTCCTGGCGCTTCCGTTGCTGGGTGACTGGCGTTAAGGTAGTGGGGATCCCTTGATGGCTATATAATAAAAGTTATATGATTTAAGGATGATTTCATGCTCTCATTCAAGGTAACCACGGTCGGTTCATCGGAAGGTCTGATCCTGAACAAGGAGGCCAAGCGCATCCTAAACGTTCAGAAGGGAGACACGCTTTATCTGACCGAGGCGCCAGATGGTGCGATGCGCATCACGCCATACAACCCAGAGTTTGAGCGTCAGATGGCATTGGCGGAATCGATCATGCATGATGATCGTGAGATCCTGAAGGTACTTGCTAAGTGAGCTGGCAATGGGTGCAGCGTGACACCGTTTTTGCGGTTCACGATAAGCAGCTTGCCGTGCATGGTGGCTTGGATGGCCTACGCAACCTCAACGCCGTGGAGTCTGCACTGGAGCGGGCAAAAAATATCGATGCTTATGGCAACCCGCCGCCCGATGTAGCGGATCTCGCCGCAGCCTACATTTATGGCATTGCAACCGGACACGGTTTCAACGACGGCAACAAGCGCACCGCTTGGGTGATCGGACGCTTGTTCTTGATGATTAACGATCAGACACTGGTGTTCGATCAGGTGGATGCCATTAACTTCATGATGGCTGTTGCCGCCGGCACCATGTCGGAGCCGCAAGCCGCCCAATGGATACGGCAACGCCTCAATCCATAGATTTTTTGCAGGCTGGTTCTTAGGCCAGAAGCACTTCCCCCGCGAACGTCGCATAAAAATGTTTTCTAGCGGGTGCGCCCAAGCTCACGCCATGAGCCTGGGCGGGCCTATTCTGAAGCTCATACCAACTCCCTTGGAGAGCTCTCATGGCCGAAATCAATAGCGACGCAGATGTGGACACCCTGATCTGGTCCACCCTGCAGGGCAGTACCTGCGCACAGGACTACCTAGACTTCATCCGCCACGCTAGCGGGCGACCCGCGCCCTACGAGGAAGCGTTTATGCTGGCCGAGCGGTACTGGCGTCCCTTCGACGAAGCTGAAGCAGCGCAGCTGATCCCATCCAAATTCCCGGAATTCATTGCTGAAGTTCAGGCCCAGGCCGATGGTGGAAATCCCGTGGCGATGCTGCACTTAGGCCAATTTTTCACCAAGGGCATCGGCATGAAAACCGATGAAGCCACTGGCCAGGCGTGGCTGCGCCGGGGTGCCGACCTTGGAAACGCCGACTGCATGATCTTGCTCGGACACAGCTTGCGCAAAACCGACTGGACTGCGGCGCGGCAAGTGCTCGAGCACGCGGTTTCCCTCGGGCACGACTTTGCCCACCTGGAACTCGCAGAGATTGATCCCCAGCGCAGGCTTTTTCACCTCGAGCAGGCCCTGAAATCTGAGAACCCCTACGTCTATGCCCTGTACGGGGAGCACCTGGTCAAGCAAAGCCAGACCGAAAAAGAAAAAGCCCAGTACGTGCAATGGGTGCGCCGCGCTGCCACTGAGGGCGACACCTACGGGTGCTTGTTGCTCTCATCTTGGTATGGCTCGGGCAATGCCGGTTGTGCCAAAGACCCGGAGGTCGCCAACTACTGGCTGCGCAAAGGCAGCGAACTGGGATCTGCCTCGTGCTATTCCATGCTCGGACACCATGGTTTTTATGCGGAGGACGGCAAACTGGATTTTCTGAATGACCTGCGCAGGGCCTCCATGCTGGGCGACACCTGGTCACAGAGTCTTTTGGGGTGGCACGGCGTATGGCGCGGGCAAACCGTGCAAGCGCAGGAGGAGGGCGTTTTTTGGCTGCGAGCCGCTGCGCGCTTGGGCTACAAATCAGCCATGTTTCGCTTGTCCGAGGCACTCAGGGCAGGTCGTGGCACCGAGGTCGATAACGCACAGGCCATCAATTGGCTAGAAAAGGGCGCCGAACTAGGCCACAGTGACTGCCAAAGCGCTTTGGGCCACGCTCTACTCAGGGGCGAGATCACCGAGCAAAACCTGGAGCGGGCGCATGACCTGTTTCAAATTGCCAGCCTGCAAGGCAATGCATGGGCGACCTATTTGCTCGGCGCCACCTATGAAAACGGTGACGGTGTGGCACGTGACCTCAAGATGGCTTTGAAATACTTCAAGGAGGCGTCTGAGCTAGGTGATACCTGGGCCACCTACAAGGTTGGCGCTGCCTACTACTACGGCCTGGGCGTGGAAGAAAGCAATCCGTCTGCTGTGACATGGTTCCGCCGTGCGTCAGCCATGGGCAGCAGCGAGGCCAAGGCCCAACTTGGGATCATGCTGGTGTACGGGCACGGAGTAGAACGAAATATTGAGCATGCCCTCAAATGGCTGAATGATGCAGCCGCCAAAGACAATTCAACAGCCCTGCGGGAGTTGGCCCTGCTTAACGAGTCTGGCACCGGTATGAGTCAGGATTTGGAGGAGTGCACCCGGTTGATGGCCAAAGCCGCCGCTCTGGGCGATCGCATGGCGCATGACTGGATGACGAAGAACTGCCCCGAAAAGCCCGCCTGGCTGCAAGATCTCATGGCGGGTGAGTCGCAAGAGGGAGGCCGCCCCGAAGGTGCGCCCACCGACAGCCCGAATGACGTTGGGCCCGGGCAGATATAAATCTTCAACAGGCGAGCAGTACCATGACAATTCCACAAACCCGCCCGCTGGCCCGATTGGCGGCAAACGAGCCACGCACCATGGACGTTAGTTTTGTCTACGGCAACATCATCCGTCAGCCTGATGCGCAGGCGGTGGTCAACAGCGCCAATGCAAATTTGCGTTTTGGCTCGGGCGTTGCCGGGGCGATCCATGGTGCTGCCGGGCAAAGGCTGGAGGACTTCTGCGAGCCACTGGCGCCCTTGGCTCTTGGTGAGGCGTTGATCACCCCCGGTTTTGATTTGCCCAATCTCTGGGTAATCCACATTCGTGCTGGGCATTACCTCAACACCCCCAAGCCCGAGTACTACCTGGAGAAGGCGCTGGACTCCATGATGGTCTTGGCCAGCGCCAACGGAATCCGTTCACTGGCTGTTCCGGCAATTGGTACAGGATTGTTCAAGTTCCCGCCGATCTTGGCGGCCCGAATCATGGCCAGGGTTCTCAAGCGGCACGCACGCGAGGGTTCACGGGTGGAGTGGGTACGGGTCTGCCTGGCGGACAGGGCGTTGGTGCCGCTTTTTGAGTCGGCGTTTGGGGTGGCTTGAACTAAGAAATGCAACCCTGGGTTTAGCCTGACCAAAGAGCCAGACGGAGATCCCTCTTACTGCAACACCAGCTTGTAAACCGCCTGCGCAGCGCCCATCACAAAGTACATGGTGCTGCCGCTCATGGTGACCTGGGTCGGCGCGGTTTCCATCAGCAGGGTGGAAGTTTTGGTGTCGGCGCTCCAACTGTAGACCTTGCCCAGTTCACCAAACACCACTTTGCCCCCGCCCACAGCGTACAAATTCACCGCCGCCAGGGTGGAGACGGTGGAAGCCGTTGTACCGCTAGTGGTGCTGGCCTTGAGCGCAGTCACCGTGGTGGTAGGGAAGGTATACCTGCCGGTGCTGGTCGTTGTGGTCGTCTCCAGCCAAGCTGCGACTCCATCCTTTACCTGAAAACTCCCGCCCATTGAGGTCAGCGTGGTGATGGCGCCACCGGCAACCGCCTGGCTCAGCAGGGTGGTGTTGCCGGTGGTGTCGGTAGCCGTTTGCTGCCAAACCACCCGCTGGCCATCGGTTTTAGGGTAGACGCTGCGGGCGCCGCCACTGCTGATCTTGGTGGAGGTGTTGGTAGTGGAATTCCAGCGGTACACGTCAAAAGTGGAAGTCACACCCTCGCCGCCGCTTTGCGCGCCGTAGAAGAAAACCACATTGCCGCTGCCGTCTACGTAGAAGTCATATTCGATATTGATCAGGTAGTTGGCACCCGTTGGCTGAGCGATCCGGCTGTAGGTGCCGGTGGACACGTTGTACCGGGTAAAGGTTTGGGGGTTGCTGCCTGCGGCATCGATCCAGATGACGTTGCCTCCATGGGCACGGGGGAACTGCTCATAGACCACGACATTAGGGTTTGCAGTGGACAGGTTGGTCCGCGCGCCGCTGGGGCTCCACTGGAAGATGCAGTCCGCTGGGCAGTCGGCATATCCGGTGCTCGTTGACGCCAGGTAGCCACCCTCCACATACACATAACCCCCGTCCATCGCCCAGTTGTTCAAGAAGGGCAGGGTGCTCGCACCTTGCAAGGTGGTCTCGGCATTGGTTGTGGTGTTGCGCACCCGGTAGCTGCCGTCGCTTGCGCGGTACAGCACCAAGGCGGGGTTGGAGTCGTCGATCCGGATGAGCTGGCCGCCCACGCCCATGCTGAAATTCGGCGTGTAGGCTAGCCCCGAGCCCGACGCGACCGATACCGTTCGCTGCAACACCGTTACAGCGCCGCTGCTGTCGGTGGACCGTACCGTCAGGGTGTAGGGGCCCGCAGGCAGGCTTGCCAGGTTCATGCTGCCGCTGAAGTTGGCGTTCGTGGTGCTCATGAACTGGTAGTCACCCAGGCTGGCGGTGGTCGTGAGCGCCCCCGTCTTGTCACTGATGCTGCTGCCGCTGATGCTCAGCGTGCCACTGACAAAGGCGCCGTCGCTTGGGCTGCTCAGGGTGAGCACCGGCAGGTTGGAGATAGGCACGGCCACGGTGACGGTCTTGCGCGCACCTTGGCTGTCAATGGCAGTTAGCACCATGCTGTGGCTGCCCGAACCCGCAGTTGCGGCGTTGATGCTGAACCGGTACAGGTTGTTGGTGGAGCAAAACCTGGAGCAGGCATTGGGCTCGGTCAGTGAGGTGGCCGTCGCCCCATCAAAAGATCCTTCCACCCGCGCAATCCCGTATTGCGAGCTGGCACTGGCGTCAATACTGATGGTGCCGGTGCTGGCGGAAACCGAGGCGCTGAGGGCTAGGTTGGAGTTGGCCACATTCAAAGTTCGGCGTACCTCGGTATAGGAATCGGTTGCGGTTTGCACCCGAGCCAAGACCAGGTGTGTCGAGTTGGTCTCGGTTGACGTGTTCCAGGTGATGGGGTTACCCACGTTGTTGGTGGCGCCCGTGCTGGTCGTGTTGCCAATCAGGCGCAGGTCCACGTACCAGCTCACGCTGCTGTAGGCATTGCTGCCGCTCAAGGACAAAGTTGCGGTTCCCGACAAAGGCTCGGTCTGGCTCGAGACAATGGTGGGCGGCGCACTGGGAACCACCACGCTGACTCGGTCTTGCCCTTGAGGGGTCGTAATCACCACATTGGTGCTGGTCACCGCCACCACCCGGTAGCTGGCCGACACCGTGACCGCGCGCTGCCACTGCATGGCCGTGCCACCGCCGCCAACGCCTGCCAGTGTTTCCACCAATGAAAAGCTGCCATCGGCGTTTTGCATCTCCACCCGGTAGTTGGTGCCTGCGGGAAAGCTGTCGGTCCACCGCAGCACCAGGGTGTTGGTGTCCAGGTTCAGGGTGGAGGTGAGTTGGGACAAATTGGCCGTAGCGCTGTTGCCCACCAGGCTTTTTATGGCGGTGGGGCTCGTGTTGCTGGCCAGAGCGGAGACGACCTGGGTTTGTTGGGTGGTGGTGAGCTTGGTCTTGAGTGCGTCGAGCAACTGGTCTTGGACATCACCGCCGCTGGGGTTGGCCGTCGTTGCTGCGCGCATGGGGGTGGAGATCAGGCTTGCGACGGTGCTGGCGTCAAGAGTGCCGCTGAGGGCAGTCACCACCGCCGTTTGGGCGGTTTGCACCGCATTGGTGGTGATGGTGCTGGCTGCGTTGCTGGCATTGAAGGCGGCAAAGTAGGTGGCTGGATCAGTGGCCAAGAGCTTGGCGGTCACCATCTCGGTCAGCGGGGTGATGTTGGCCGTGGCCGAGCTTGCACTTCCGGTCGCAACACTGTGCAAGGTTCCGCTGCCGTCTGGTTTGGTCACCTCCAACACGCAGGGGAGGCTGCCGCTGGTAATTACCACCTGGTAGGTGCCGTCCGAACCCGTAGTCGCAGTCCCACTGCCACTTTGGCACTTAACGGTGATGGGCGCGCTGGCGATTGCCAGACCGGTGGCCGCCGTCCCTGCAAGCGTCAGGTCGGAAGCTGGGTTGCCGCCCACTGTGCCGGAACCCCCACCGCCGCAGCCGACGATTGCTGTCAGCACGGCGCAGGCGATGGTGAAAGAGCTAAGAAATTTCTTCATGTCACCACTTTCGAAAAGGTTGCCTTGGACTCCGAATTATCCGGCCTGTTGGTGTTCGCTAGGTTGAGGCATGTCAAGCGGCGCCGTCTGGAAGATTCCTGCCTGTTAAGCGGTGCCCGACTGCGTTAGCTGACAGGCCTCGATGAAGCCCTATTTCGCAGGTGCATCTGTCTTTTCATCAATTTTCTGATTGGTGCGGCCCATAAAGATTTTCACCAAGGAAGGGTATTCGTAGGCACTGCCGTTGTTGTGGTCGACGATGGCACCAATGCCGCCGCCCAGAATAAGATTGCCGAACATGTTTCCTTTGGTGCGTGAAACGACGCTGGCAGTGCCTACATCCACCCCCGTCTTCTTGCACACCACCTGCAAATCCTTGTTGGAGCGGTGAACAGAAGCAGAGCCTGGCGTCAGAACAAACCAGGTCCCCTCGTCGTTGGTCATTTCACATTTCACGCCTTCGACATCCTGTCCATCGGCCAGGTAGGTTTGAACGGACATTGACTGCGATGTTCCGCTGCCCGTGATGGTTGAGCAACCTGTTGCAAGAATTGACAATGCCAACATTGCTACGGCAGGTATTTTGTGATTCATAAGTTTCTTTCTTGATGTGCTCTTTGTAAGCGCTAGGTTGGGAAGCTCGACCTTGTTTCGTTCCAAAAAAATCGTGGCACTGCAGCACTTCTATCCAAGGGCGCGTGCGCGTGCAGAGGGCAAAAGAGATGAGATGTTTCGTGATCACGCTGTGAGCGATATGGGCGCCCGGCAACGCGATTTGAAGCCTCATTTCAATTGCTCCTTGGCGTTCATCTTCACATAGTCAAAGCTCACCCAGTGACCCTGATTGAGGGGGTAAAAGCGCATAAATCACTGTGAAAAATTACATCCCTGCGGGCTCATAAGGTGAGCCCGGATGAACCTGAGCGGGTAGCAGTTCTAGAGCCGATTGCAGATGCAAAGGACCTATTTACTGGCGTGGTGATGTCAATGCAGCGTAGGAGGCGCAGCTGGTTCTGCGTTGCTTCGGTCACGCGCTACGGTCGTGATGATCATGTTCAGCTCAGACTGAACGATCTCGGTTAACGCATTGAGATTCTTGCCCAGCTTCACAAGGGTGCTGGCCTTCTCGTTGGGGTTTTCCGGAATGTAGGCCATCCCTTCAAACATGGGGATGAGTTCGTCGATGACCTCGCAGGCACTGGCCACTTCGGGTGAGAGCCTGATGCTTTTTTGGCCCTGGTAAAAGCCTTGCATAAAGGCGTTCAGTTCTTGCGAACGTACCAAGGCCTGCTCGCGCAGCATACCGTCCGTGGGAGCCCCTTTGAAGGCCGTCACTCTGAACGGCAACATGGGGTTGTTGTGTTCGATGAGCTGGTTCCACAAGCCCATGATCAGCGCGGCGAACAAGGCGTTGACGTCGTCGATTGAATCAAACGGCGGAAACTCGCCACCCCAAAGGGCTTTCAATTCATCCAAAGGCTTTACGCCTTCCATAGGACTGGCGATAGCGCCCATGAAGCGAGCGCGCACTGCATGCAAGCCCACCGTGCACCCGTGCTTGGCCAGCAACTCTTTGGCCTTGGCGTCGACGTTAGAAAGTGCGGAGACCTTGGGGGCCGACTTGGGCTTGGCTTTTGGTTTGCTCGGTTTCATGCGGATCGCGTCTAGAAAAGTGTCTGTCGTTGAAATTCAGACCGTGGACTGAACGCCCAACAAACTTGCCAGCGCAGTGCGAACTGCTGCTACATCGCTGTGCGCAAGTTCGCCGAGTTCGCCGCGTACGAGCCTGTGGTCCAGTGTGAAAAGCTTAAAGCGCACTTTGGACGTTGCGGGAAGTCCAGCAGCGGTCAGGTCCCTGAGAGGACAATCCAGCGGCCAGGGGGCGTTGCTTTCGGAAGTGATCATTGCCATCACCGAATGTCCGGCAGGCGTGTTGAATGCAACGGAGTCCGATAGAACGACCGCCGGACGATTTTTGCTGGTATCACGGTCGGTGAAAGGGAAGGGAACGCGCACTACGGTGCAGCGCTCAAAGCCCACAGTAAGCCTCCTCATCAGCCGCGCTGTTCCATTCACTCAGTGTGCCTTCGATCGCGCGCAGGTACTCCAGGTCCATGGTCTGAACACGGCGCACCGTCGCCGTGCCGTCAGCGGCCACATCCCACGCGATCAGATCACCGGGCGCGACATTGAGTGCGGCGCGAACGTTCTGCGGAATGGTGGTTTGGCCCTTGGCCGTGATTTTTGCAACTGCGAGCATGGATATTCCTGTGTAATACCAACCTTACTTCCTTACTTTACTGCAAATATGGCTTTGAAGGACTGTGGAAAGTGCTGTGTCGGATACGGGTGTGAATGATGGTTGACTTACCAGCTCCCGTAATGGGTCACGAGACCGTACCAAAGTGAACCCGCCTCGCGCGCCATCGTGGTTTGGCCGGAATTGGCGGTGGTGTTGGCAGCTAAATGAACCATTACTAATTTTTGGACCGGGTCTACGAATATCGACTGGCCATAGACCCCTAAGAGGGCAAAGCGGCGCTGCGATCCGGGGAAGGTCCATACTTGGTAGCCATAACCGTAATAGGCAGTCGCGGTTTTGGGGGCAAAAGCCGGTGGGTGACGCCTCCAATCGGTGGCCTCCAACAAAAATTCTTTCGGGATAATTTCGCCCAGTTCTGGTCGATCTGGGCGCTGGCCATCGTTTGCAAGAAGTATCCCCAAGCGGGCATAGTCTTGTGCGGTAGCGTTAAAGTTGCCGCTGGCCCACTCTAAGCCATCAGACCCAGCGCGCCAGAGTCCGGACGTTTGCGCCCCCATAGCTTGCCAAAGTCGAGGTTCCAGATAAGCGCTGAGGGTTTCTCCCGTAGCCCCGCGCATTACCAAAGCCAGCATATCTGTTTCAGCGCTGGCATAGTTAAAAAGTTCGCCTTGGGGGTGACGTCGCGCGGTGATCACCTTGGCCCCACCCGCTGCTCCACCGCGATAGGCTGCTGCCCCATAGCGTGCCAAGTCGTCGACGCCGTTATATAGCTCTTCAAACTTTGCGCCAGAGGACATGCGCAGCAAATTTCGGATCGTCGTCTCGCCGTATATAGACCCGAATAGGGCTGACGCATAGATGTCGGCACGGTCGTCCAAGGATTTAATTTTTCCTTCCCGCAAGGCAATGCCGATTCCCATGGCGGTAATGGTCTTTGCCATCGAGTTCGACAAAAAGCGGTGCTCCGCCGTGCGCCCATATTGGTACCGTTCAACCTGAATCGCTCCATCTTTAATAATTAGAAGCGCCATCGCAGGTTGACGTTTCAGGTAATCATCGACGCTCAGGCCAGTCTGTCTATTTATCGTCCACCGGTAAGCTGGTTCTTGACTCGCGCGCGGCAATGGCAGCGCCTGGTCAGCGGGTTGCATCACGTTTGCAACGCCGCCAAATATGCCTGGAATCTCGGCCTGGTGGGTAAAGGAGCCCACTCTGACGCAGGGGTCCATGAACCATGTCCGGGCTGTCCCCACCGGGTACCCCTGCGCTTTACAAAGCGCTGCCTCCTCGGGTTCCGCATGCGTGAATCCATAGCCCCAAAGTACGAACGCGATAAGAAAAATGCGCAGTTGCAACTTATTCAAAATTGAGTCCGTCGCTCGGGGAGGGTTAGCAGGCCTGGGCTAACCTTAGTATTTCATCCCTGTTGGTCTTAGAGAAAACGAGTTCCGCTGCGACAGTCCAATGGTGCCAGGCCCAATTGGAATGCTCTTGTGGGTTGAGCCGCACCTCCATCGCACTTGGCACGCAAAGGCAAAAGCCGCGCTCCTCATTGCTGGTGGTTCCTGGAGGGTAGCGATGCAAATATCGACCGTAAATTTCAAAATGGTTGGTAGTCCCAGTGGGCACTAAGTGGTGCCCGCTCTCGAGCGCATCTATTCCCGTTTCTTCCCTTACCTCGCGAATAGCGGCCTCTTCAAAGCCCTCGAATTCGGTTTCCAGGCTACCCGTAACCGATTGCCAGCCCACACCGTCTGCCCGCTCGATCAGCAAAATCTCAAGCTGCGGTGTATGGATGACAACCAACACCGAGCGCGGAATCTTGAATTTCACTTTCTGGACGGCGGTAGATCGGTGCAGGTGCCATGCAGCGCTTCTGCGGCCAGTCCGATCGTTTCACCAAGCGTAGGGTGGGGGTGAATGGTCTTAGCGATTTGGTCTGCAGTCGCACCCATTTCTATTGCCAGGGCAATTTCGCCAATCATGTCACCCGCATGGGTTCCAACGATGCCACCACCAAGAATTTTCCCTTCACCCAGAGCCTGTGGACTATCGTCAAAAAGCAGCTTCGTGAAGCCTTCATCGCGCCCGTTGGCGATGGCGCGGCCCGATGCCATCCAGGGGAAAAGGCCTTTCTTCACCTTGATTCCTTGGGCTAGGGCGCTTTCCTCTGTCAGCCCAACCCAGGCGATTTCAGGATCGGTGTAGGCAACGCTTGGAATAACCCGGTCATTGAAGCTGCGTGAGGCCAGTTTTGGCAGGTTTAGCATTTCTCCTGCCAGCACTTCAGCGGCAACATGCGCTTCATGGCTGGCCTTGTGTGCAAGCATGGGTTGACCCACGATATCGCCAATCGCAAAAATATGCGGCACGTTGGTGCGCATTTGCTGGTCGACGGTGATAAAGCCGCGTTCGCTAACTTCGATCCCGGCATTTTCGGCAGAAATTTGGTTTCCGTTGGGCTTGCGGCCTACGGCTTGGAGCACCAAGTCGTATACCTGCGGCGGCGGTGCGCCTTCTCCTTCAAATTGAACCTCTATACCTTCAGGCAACACCTTGGCTGCAACCGTCTTGGTGTTGAGCATGATGTTGTCAAAGCGCTTCCTATTTATTTTTTGCCACACCTTGACCAAGTCACGGTCAGCGCCCTGCATCAATCCACCGGTCATTTCTACGACATCCAAGCGGGCACCCAGCGTGCTGTAAACGGTGCCCATCTCCAAACCGATGATTCCACCACCCACAATCAACATGCGCTTGGGTACTTTGGCCAATTGCAAGGCCCCCGTGCTGTCGACGATGCGTGGATCACTTGGGAAGTAGGGTAGGTGTACCGGTTGGCTTCCCGCTGCAATGATGCAATAGGTAAAGCCAATGCACTTGGTGCTGCCCGTCTTCTGTCCAGCCGCGCCGGAGGTTTCCTCCACCGCCAAGTGGTGGGTTCCAACAAAAGCGCCATGCCCTCGAACCACAGTCACTTTGCGCATTTTGGCCATGGCAGCCAGTCCGCCGTTGAGCTTGGTGATAACTTTGTCTTTGTGAGCCCGCAGCAGATCGATATTGACCTCTGGCTTACCAAAGTTAATTCCAAGTGCTTCCAGGTGTTGCACCTCGTCCATTACCGACGCAACATGAAGCAGTGCTTTAGACGGGATGCAACCGACATTCAGACATACCCCGCCAAGTTGTGCATAGCGTTCGACAAGCACAACCTTGAGTCCGAGATCTGCCGCGCGAAACGCAGCCGAATAGCCGCCCGGGCCAGCGCCGATTACCAGCAGGTCGCATTGGATGTCGGTATTTCCAGAAAAACTTACGCCTGTCATCATTGATCAGGTGCTGAGTTTTCTACCGACCTTTGCCTCGACCGACGCGGTCTTGGACTTGAGGCGGCCTTTGGGCCCAGCGCGATAATCCACTTTGAGGGCGACAGATATGCGGTTGAAATCTTTCTCCAAGAGATGAAAGCAAGCATTGACGACACCCATGACCTCGTCCCATTCACCTTCCAAAATGGTTCCCATGGGCGTTAACTGGTAGTCGACCCCGCTGCGGTCTATCAAATCAATGATCTTTGCGACGTGTGCGCTAACGCTTTCACCGGTGCCGACCGGCGCCATTGCGAATTCAATTAAAACCATAAGAAATCTCCTTTTGTTTAGAAAACTGTTCTGCCAGAGCGCTTAGTGCTTGGACTTCAACGTCGCCGCCGAAGCAGCTTTCCTGCGCCACGCAGGTAATGGCGTTGGCGTTGTAGCGCACGTCAGAGCCAATGGACGCCTCAAATTCATTGGCCGAATAAGCCAAGCTCACCGTGTCCACATCCACCAAAATTACCGCGTGCGCCAAGACAACTTGCCGCGTCTGAATGCGTTTCCATGCTTGGGCGGTGCCAACTAGCTTTCGGCCATGCACCGCAAGGTTAAACCGTCCGTCGCAAAACGAGCCGTTGACCAACCCAGGTTCAGCAAATATTCCTAACTCCTTGAGTCCATCTGCCAACCTCGAACAGAAGCGGCGATAAATACTACCGATTTCTAGCTTGCTCGAATCATCAACCGGCCACACCAGCGAGAGGTTCCATATCCCAGGGCCTTGGGGCACAAGCCCACCGCCTGACGCCCTGACTTGGAAGTGCGGTGCAGGCCCGGCAACTTCGTGGGCATCCACGACGTATCTTTTGGGTACCACCCAGCCCACTGGCGCCTGCCAAAAATGGGCGGTGGCCTCAAGCTCACTTGCCGCTAACTCCATCCATTTCGTCTCCCACTCGACCCCATTTTGCAGTGGGGAATCGTATTGGTGGATGACGAAATGACTGGGCAGAGGCAAGGTCGTATACCTAGTGGGATCCGACGTGCTTCTTAATCAATGCATTGACTTCATTGGCCTTTTCAAGCATCACCATGTGACCCGCGCCATCAATCACCGCCACCGTAGAACCGGCAGGAGCATTGGAGGCGTGTTGGGCGGGAATGACTTGGTCCTTGGCACCCCAAATCACCAACACAGGCGGTGATTTAGCGTCCAATTTAAGGCCAGGCGTTTCAGTTTGCAATCCATTGCTAAACAGTGAGTGCCCCAAAGCTTCCAGCACTTCAGGCACACCGTCCATCCGCTTGTACTTCAACAGGTCATCAACGAGGCTTCGGGTCACCAACTCCGGATTGGCAAACAACTGTTCGACCACGGCCTTCAGTTCTCGCTTGTTAGTTGCTGCGATGAACCCGTCGGTGTAGCCGGTGTTGATTTCCTTACCGAGCCCAGCGCTGCAAATCAGCGTCAAAGAGGCGGTGCGTTTGGGGTGCGTCAGGGCAAACTGTGTGGCAATGGCGCCGCCCATGGAGTGGCCGCCAATATGCACTTTCGCTACCCCAATCTGGTCCAGCAGCTTTGCAACGAAGTCGGAGAGACCCGCAACCGATTTTGCTGGCAATTTCGCTTGCGACTGCCCATGACCGGGCAGATCCAGCGTAATGACTGGGAAACTTTCGGCCAATGCATCGATATTGAACAGCCAATTGCCCAAGTCACCTCCAAAGCCATGCAGCAGAACCAGCGGCACACCTTCGTCTGGACCCCGGCGGGCGTAACGCACACGTATGCCGTCGACTTCCACATAGTCATATGCCGGGCCAGCGTCCTCATCGTCTGCACCTGCCACAGGAACCTCGAACGCGTCAACAAATGCATCAATTTCCGCGTCGCTAACGTCCGACTCAGCCATCACGCCCAAAAGTGCCCGAACCAGATAGGTTTCACCAGCCTGGGCAATTCGGCGTCGAAGCAGCCCAGGATCAGGTGCCTCAACCGAATTGCTAAGCTTGTCGGTGTCCACATCCATGATCGGCATCCCGACGGTAATACGTGTGCCGACATCCACGAGCCAATCGGATACGGTTCCTTCCCGCATTTCGAGGCCCCACTTGGGCATGATGATGGGCGTGATGGCAGAACTCACTTACGGCCTCCTTGGAGGGTCTTGCGCACTGCAATGGCGATTTGGGCGCCACTGGGGATGTACAAATCCTCCAACACGGGCGAGAACGGAACCGGCACATGGGGTGGCGTCACCATCTCGATGCCAGCCTTGAGCGCACCAAAGGCATGTTGCACCACCTGGGCAGAGATGTCTGCCGCAATGGAGCAGCGGGGGCTGGCTTCATCGACACACACCAAGCGACCGGTCTTGGTCACGCTGTCAAGAACGGTATCCATGTCCAAAGGCGAAAGCGTGCGCAAGTCAACGATTTCAACTTCGATTCCTTCCTTGGCAAGTTCAGCTGCAGCCTCTAAGGAGCGGTGAACCATCAGACCATAGGTGACGATGGTTACGTGCTTGCCTTCGCGCACGATATTGGCTTCGCCAAAGGGAATCGCATAGCTGCCTTCGGGCACTTCGCCCTCAAAGCCGTACAGGTTCTTGTGTTCGCAGAATATGACGGGGTCGTTGTCGCGAATACTTTGAATCAACAGGCCTTTGGTGTCATAGGGCGTGCTGGGGCAGACCACTTTCAAACCCGGAATATGGGTAAACAAAGGGGTCAACATCTGGCTGTGCTGGGCTGCAGCCCGAAAGCCCGCGCCCACCATGGCGCGAATGACCACCGGTGTCTCCGCTTTGCCGCCAAACATGTACTTGAACTTGGCAGCCTGGTTGTAAATCTGATCAAAACACACGCCCATAAAGTCGATGAACATCAGTTCTGCGACGGGGCGGTAACCACACGCCGCTGCACCGATTGCCGCGCCAATGTAGGCGCTCTCGCTCAGCGGAGTGTCCATCAGGCGGTCGCCATGCTTGGCATAGAGTCCTTTGGTTACGCCGAGCACACCGCCCCACGCATCCATTTCGCCATTGCCGCCTGCGCCACCAACGATGTCTTCACCCATGCAGATAACCAAGGGATCACGGGCCATTTCAAGATCAAGCGCTTCATTGATCGCTTGCTTCATGCTGATTTTTCTTGCCATTTTTTTGTCTCCTTACGTATCAGTATTTAATGTAAACATCGGTGGTCAGATCCGCCAAAGTCGGGAACGGTGCAGCCTTAGCTTCTGCGACCGCATGTTCGATCAGCCGCATGACGTCTGCATCGATTGCTTTGAGTTCATCGAGGGTAATCACACCGGAGCCCGCAACTTCTGCCGAAAATTTCTTCAGGCAGTCCTTGTTGTTGCGGTTTTCTTCGTTCTCACCAGGCCCGCGGTAGGTTTGCGCGTCGCCTTCAAAGTGCCCATGGAAACGCACCATCTTGCACTCAAGCAAGGTGGGTCCACCACCCTCGCGTGCACGCCGAATGATCTCACCAGCTGCTTCGTACACCGCGAAGAAGTCGGTTCCGTCAACGGTCACGCCGGGCATACCGAAACCAGCCGCACGGTCAACATAGGAATCAACGGCGGTGCCGTAATCGCGCGAAGTTGACTCGGCATAGCCGTTGTTTTCAACAACAAAGATAGTGGGCAAATTCCACACCGCTGCCAAGTTCAGGCTTTCCAAGAAGGTGCCTTGGTTGCTAGCGCCGTCACCAACAAAGGTGATGGCCACTTCACCTTTTTTACGCAGCTTGGCGGCCAATGCGGCACCACATGCCAAGGGTGCGCCAGCGCCCAAGATGCCATTGGCACCCATCATTCCCTTGCTCAAGTCGGCAATGTGCATGGAGCCACCTTTGCCATTGCAAGAACCGCCTTTTTTGCCGTAAATTTCTTTCATCATTGCGACGATGTCAACGCCTTTGGCAATGCAGTGACCGTGGCCACGGTGGGTACTGGCGATGCGATCGCCATCTCCCAGGTGGGCCATGATCCCGGTTGCCGACGCTTCTTCACCGGCATACAGGTGGACAAAACCTGGGATATCGCCGCGTCCGAAGTCAACGTGTAAACGTTCTTCGAATTCGCGGATGGTTTTCATCTTGCGATAGGCCTCTAGTAACTGACCTTTGTTAAGTGGGAAGGGATTGCCTGCCATAGTTGTCTCCTTTGGTTGTGAAGGCTTAAAAACGGAATAACCCGTTGACTGCACCTAATTGCAGACATCGGGTTACATCCACGGTGAAAAATGCTTGGCTAACGAGCGAGACGTTTACGTGCTCACCCGGCTTGAACGTCATTTCGCGTTCCCCATCAAGCGCGACCACGCCTGCGTCCAGGGCCACCGGATAGTCCACACCGGCTTTGAGGGGAGCCCAGTTAGCGATGGGAATGTCTCTCATCATTCCCGGCGCAATAGGCGCGCGCAAATTGAATTGGGCCTTGGCCGGATCGCTTGCAAGTTCAATCATGAGCCCATCGGGGGACTCCCTGGTGGTGGGCTGCAACAACCCGCCAATTGCGGACAGACCAATTACCTCAGGATCTGCAAAAGTTAGATACAGGGCGTTGAGGCTCTCTGGCCGCCACAGTGCGCGGGCACCAATGACACGCTCATGGGAAATCACGGCGTCCACAATGGCAATGTCTTTTCGCTCACCATGGTTGATAGATATCTCGATAACTTTGTTTCCGGACAGCGCCTCAGCCCGGCTTAATTTACCGGTGGCGTAAAGAGCCACGGCCATCGCGGTCAGGGTGGGTTCGCGCATCTCAGGGAATGCATTGTTGGTTCCCGTTGAGAGTCCGGCGATGGGGATGTCGCCACACTCTCTTGCTACCGCACGGTGCGTACCATCGCCACCCAGGACAATCATGGCCTTTACGCCCGCTTCTCGCATCAGCCGCGTCGCGCGAAAGGTGTCTTCCACCGTCGAGGTGACAGGGAAGTCAAGGTACTCCACCTCAGGAAAGCCGTGTCCAAGCTGACTCTCACGGTTAAGTTGTCGCGAAAGCAGGGGCCGCATTCCTGATTTGTCGGGCATCATGAAAACTTTTCCTACGCCCAATTCGGCCAGCGTGCTCAGGAGACGCAGAACAATATTGACCCGATCCGCGGTTTGCAAATTGCTGGCATTGGCGATCACACGCCGAATGTCCCTGGCTGAGACCGGGTTTGCAATGATGCCTACGCTTGGAGCCAAAGTTGACATTCGAATTCCTTTTTGATTGCTATCACTGTTGCAATTTGCATACCAAGGCAAATTCGCCTTTGAACCTATAGGTTTTCCATCCGAGTTGAGTGAAATTGGGGATTCGAGGCTAAAACTGTCTCATTTGGATGTAACACCATCACAATGTACAGGGGTGACTGTCACACCGCCACTGTGCTCGCATGGTGTGCCAAAACGCCCTGCAACCCGTTCAGGTCCATTCCGACCATTAAATCCAAAGCCAAACAGGAATGCAATACCGAATTACCGCCATCAATAACCAGGGTTGCCCGGGTACAAAGGCCTTTGAACCGCCCGCTGGAGATCATCAGTCCATTGCTGGAAACAAACTTGTGACTGCGAAACGCGGAAAGGGCAACAATCTGTCGAAAACCGTGGCTAAGGCGCCAATTCTGCAACGCACACGGCAGATCGCTTGAGACAATGAACATGCTTGCCAAAGGAAATGCCAGCGCGAGCTCTGAAAGTTGGCTTGCGCTATGGGCGGCCTTGGGTGACTCTATGCTTGGAAAGATCTCAAGCACTTTGAGACCGCCGCCAAGCGCGTCCAATTTGACGTCATCCCAGTTGGTATCAGTCAGGGTATGGGACCCGAGCACACGCCCAACACCTGGAAAACTCCCATCCGTATAGAGCGTTTCTCCAGCACAAGTAACACGAGCCATTTTGAATCTCCTTTACGGGGAGACCAGCAACAGTTATGCCAAGGTTACAGCTACCAGAAGGCTCTCACGGCGTATTCGGAATTTCGATCCCGTAACGTCTCATCCTTCTGTACAGCGTCATGCGCGATACGGCCAATTGACGGGCCACCAGCGTCACATTCCAGTTGGCCGCGCGCATGTACTGTACCAAGAGCGCGGCATCCTCCGCATTCGCCACAGATTTCGTTACCGCTACATGGGGCGGTGCATCGGGGTTTTGGCTAATAGCATCCGGTAAATCGTCCAGGGTAATACATCCGTCTGTGCAAACTGCTTTGGCGTAATCAATGGTATTGCGCAGCTCCCGCAGATTACCTGGCCACTTGTAGGCGTAGAGCAAGTTCGCTGTCTCGGGCATTAACTCTGCGACGTCGTCCGGGTTTTCCACCCCAATGGCAAGCATGCGCCTGATCAACCATGGTAGGTCTGACCGGGACCTGAGTGGAGGCAAATTGACGCGGGCGCCTGCCAAGCGGTAAAAGAGATCATCTCTGAACTTGCCAGCGCGAACTTGCTGCTCAATATTGAAGTGCGTCGCCGCGATCACCCGAATATCTACGGATATAGGTTGGGTCGCTCCCACGGGAAGCACTTCTTTTTCCGCCAATACCCTAAGCAATCTGGACTGCAACAGCATCGGCATGTCGCCGATCTCATCGAGGAAGAGTGTGCCGCCGTGCGCTGCCTGAATGAGTCCCACCTTGCTCTTGTTACCAGCGCCCGAAAAACTGCCTGCGGTATGGCCAAATAGTTCGCTCTCGATCAAGGTTTCTGGGATGGCCGCGCAATTTACCCCAATAAATGGCTTCTTGCGTCTTTCGCTGCTCTCGTGAATCGCCTTTGCAAAAAACTCTTTCCCCGTGCCCGTCTCTCCGGTAAGTAACACGCTCACGGGCGTATTCACCAGTTTGGCTACGCGCTCAATTTGACGGTTCAGCGCGATATCCCCGCCCGATAACGCGGCAAGTGGATCCGGAATTTTGAAATTAACAGGGTTGCTCTGACCCGATGGGGACACCCGTGGTGGTGGTGTAGCGATCAAAAACAACAATGAATCTCCATTGATCAGAGTGATAACGCTTTGGTCATACGCCCGTCCGGCCGTAAATCGGCTTAAGTCGGTGACCTTCACATTAAAAAGATCTTCAAAGTTACTACCGATTACGGTTTCCGAACCATCCCTTTGCATCATCAATTGCGCACGACGGTTGTGTCCAATGACTCGTCCGCTTGCATCAATTGCAATCAAGTAGTCTGGCTTGACATCTAGAAATTGTGGTGCCGTGCTGAGTTTGAGAATCCAATCGTTACGAAACATGCGCATGAAGGCCGCATTTTCGATGTGCTGCGAATAAGACTTTACGAGTTGCAACGCCAAGTGCTGACTCGCCTTAGGCTGACTGGAGCTCAACTGAGAAATATCCAAGACCGCCATCAATTCACCAAGGCCGTTAAAGACGGGTGATGTGGTACAGGTCAGTGGGATATGCGTTACGTCAAAGTGATCCGTCAAATGCACTGTCAGGGCCTCCCCTGTGGCGATGCAGGTACCCACGCCGCAGGTGCCAGCGCTCGCTTCGCTCCAATCGGCGCCCAGATACAGGCCCGCCTTGCGAAGACTGGGCTCGAAAACCAAGTCGCCGATAAAGTCAACCGTCACACCTTTTGCGTCAGTGAGCAACACGCAATATCCCAGACCAGAGACCTGGTGGTAAAGCGCCTCAAGGCCGTGCCGAGCAATGTGCAAAAAGTCTTCCAAGCGATCCTGGTGCTCCCTCAGTCGACTGTTGGGCAAAATAATTGCCTGCTGTGGACGCGTCGGGTCGAGCCCGTACTGGTTCAGGCATCTGAACCAAGATGATCGAATAACTTCCTCATGCTTGGAGGCCCGACTGGCATTAAGCCCATGCTCGGCCACGTGCATAACGGTGGCTATGTGATCATGTGCATGTCTGTGCAGCATTGCGCTAACCCCTTCATACAGTTTCGCTTCGTCATCGCATCCCAGGCTAAAATTTTAGCCCGTTAGACAATTGCTTCTATGGGGGTTTACGCGAGTAAATTGCAGTAAATCAGCTGCTCCCGGAGTCCAATAACGGTAATACAAATCTCGAAATTCAGGCGCCTGGCTTGAAAAAATGCATGTGCTGTACGTCAGGGTGCAGGTAAAGGCGCTCCCCGTCTTTGTAGCTGTGCTGGCCCGCAATTCGTACCTTGATGGTCTGTTGACCTGCGTGCATGTCGACAATCGTATGGCCACCCAAGGGTTCGACCGCGACCACCTTGGCTTCAAAACTGCCGATTTGC
>Ga0214919_10004311_pt1 | contig 20878 bp, 20 predicted proteins | sample LL1503_MetaG_FD_177994 | JGI IMG/M metagenome (GOLD analysis project Ga0214919, IMG submission 177994) | Freshwater microbial communities from Lake Lanier, Atlanta, Georgia, United States - LL-1503 | ecosystem: Environmental > Aquatic > Freshwater > Lake | place: USA: Georgia | collected... | reverse complement strand
CGATAAGATCGTCATCGTCGCCTGTAACCGGAATGAACTTACGTTTGGCAAGTACCGTAACGGCAGACCCTTCCTCATTTTCAAAGCCCGGAATTGCATATCGCCTATACTGGGGCAAAGTCTCGTCCGGCGCAAGTATGGCGATGCAGTATTCGGAACCCGTAGTCGGATCGACTGCATAGACACGGACCCAACCTTTCGTAGGGCTTTTGTTTATTGCATCGATGGATCGAAAGGCGTTGACTGTAGTGCGAGGCAGTTCTGTCAAAGTTAAGCCGGTGAACGTCGCTTGCCACGGATATGCTGGTGGAGTTACATTTAATGCAGAAGCCAAAACATTAAGATTTTGATCTATAATAAGCCAGTCGGGAGTTTGGTAAACAATATAAGAATAAATAGCTGAATCGGCTGGGTTAGTAAATTTATACTTTGGGGCTCCCCCTTCTTGCCCGACATAACTATAAACGCCATTGTAGGTTTCAAGAGTACTAGCAAAGCCAGAAACCAACACGCTAGAATTCCCTGAACCAGCACTTAGATTTAAACGCTCACCGTCGGCATATGCTCCGTTTTGAATTGTTTGAATTCGGTCGTTGTAGGTATCTGATCCGCGGAATAAAATAGTTGAAGTGGCATCTTCAATAAGGTCGGTGTAGACACGAATAAAACTTTGAGCTGCTAATGACCTAAAGCAAGGAACATAACCGCGGTCAACGAGCTGACGCCAATCTCCGGCTTGAATCATTCCGGGGCCATTAGCCATAAATTCATACCATTGATTATAAACTTGTGCGGGAGATCCGCCAAAGTTGTAACCTAGGATTGATTCAAACTCGCGAGGAAGAGTGATGCACCCCCCGTAAACGCAAACAGAATACCGTCCGTAAGTTCCAGCATAAAGTCCTTTATTGAGCAACCTTTCCTGAGCTTCGTTTACGCGGGCTAAAAGCTGGGGATTATCCGCGCACATCCCGTTCTGGGTAACGCGGGCTAACTGCTGTTTTACCGATCCGTATGTTCTGCGGATCATGAGTAGTTCCCTACGTAGACTTTATATTTGTAACCGTTAGGGGCGGCTGGAGTGGGCGGAGTTAAAAGTTCTTGCCCCGCTACGGTATAAGTGCTAGATCCCTCTCCCCACGGGGCGACAACATTCGATAATGAATCCACGAGCACCATGTCGCCAAAATTGAATTGAGTGAACTCAAGCCACGATCCATTGACAAAAAGATTGACAGTAGAAGGTAAACCGGTTTGTGCGTTAATCTTAAACCACAGTTTATTCTGATCTGAACCAGTTGGGGTAGAAGAACTAACGACCGCGTAGCGAAGTTCGTCAGGATATTGAACTGAAAGGTAGGAGGATAGAGTTGTAAGAAAATCTCCAAAATTTCCAGGATAAGGAGTTCCGGCTGGCACACTACCGGAAGTAATCGTTATTTCGGCCATAGATCCTTTAGATTAAAGGGTTGCATATTTATGTCAAGGGACATGAACTTTATTTAATTTAAGCTCTAATTATAGAGAGACTGCGAGAACTGGATCCGGGCCGGACTCTGAAGGTGGCTGTGCCAGACGGAGTATTTTTACCAATAGTTAGTACGCCGCCCCCACCTGACTCATATGGGGCAGGCGTTGTGCTTGTCAATTCCCAAGAACTTGGGTTACCCGTAAAAGTAGCGCCCACAAAAAGCATTGCACCATACTCTAAACGAACACTTATAATGGGGGCTCCAGTAACAAGGTTTATCCATCCAGTAATTACTGGGGGTGGTTCGGGCGGCGGAGGTGGGCCGGGGGGCGGAGGTGGAGGTGGATTGAGTCCAGTTACCGTAACAGTTTGTGGTGAACTTGTCCCTATGGCATTTGTGACTGATATAACAAACGAATTAGTCCCTACCGGTGGAACCCCAGTAATAAGACCGGTGTTTGTATCAAGAGAAAGACCAGCTGGCAGTCCGGTTGCACTGTAAGAAGTTGGGGGAGGATATACAAACGCGGTTATTTGGTAACTTATCCCCCCATTATAACTAGAATTCCCAAAAGAAGTTGGGCTATTAATAACCGGAGCTCCACTAACTAATATATGTTTCGTTGCTGTGCCGGTAAGGACTCCGTTATTTGCACTTAAAGTCATATTATAATCGCCCGGAATTCGCCCTATAGAACCAGAAATGATTCCATTGCCAGAGCCTATGGTTAAATCAAGGGGAAGATTCGTAACCGAAAATAATGTTGGGCTCTTTGTAGCCACAATTTCATACTGAGAAAAGGGATCGCCAAGATTATAGGAAACCGGTGCTAGGGAACTAGTGATGACTGGGCGTTGCCTAAGAGAAAATACTAAGCTTTGGGATCCAGTTCCATTGGCACTTGTAGCGCTTATAAGAGCTGGAACAATTACTAAACCGTCATCGGAGATAGAGGTCGGAGTTCCGGTTATTAAACCGGTAACCGTATCAACAGATAATCCAGTGGGGAGATTTGTTGCCCCGTAAGAGAGGATAACGGTATCGGAAGAAGCAGTAATTTGATACGAGAAAGCTGTGGTTGTTTCATGCGTTACCGAATCAGCGCTAGTTATGAACGGGGTTGGAGGATTGCTGACAGTAAGGTCAAGAATTGTGGCACTTGTTCCTCCAGCGCTACGACAAAGAACAGTAATCGCAAATCTTCCTACCTGTTGTAACATCCCACTTATAACCCCGGAACTAGATATACTTAACGACTCAGGTAAATTTTCTGCGGTGAAAAAAATTGAGTTAGGCGCCGTTAAGGTGCGAGAATACGGGTAGCCGGCGAATCTATTTTCGTAGGTAATTGTCATGTTACGGGCCCATCCAGGAACCCTGAAGATACGGTGAACAAGGAACTTCCGGTGTTAGATATCCCCCTACTAGAAGTGTTTGGACCATAGAATGGCGCACCAGAATTAGCATTAACAATTCCGGCGCTTATAGGGCCGGGTCCACATTGAGCGCTAGAAAAAGTCGTTGACCCAAACTGAGATTGGGTTGAGTAAGGTCCGGAACCTTGAGTATCAGCGAATGAATATGATAAAGGAGAAACTACCCAATTACCGATGGGCATAACTCCTTTGATTGATTCAAGACCACCACCGCTACCGGGTGATAGGGTTACGGCTCCAGCAGTTGTTATTTGCCAAGTACTTCCGGTTCCATTATTACCACCGCTAGCCATAAAGTGATCGATAGCCCCGGATAAATAGATAAGATTGACGCAATATAAATTAGTCATGCCTGAAGCAAAAGTAGACGCTGTGCCACCATCTGTGATTTTTGTAATACTCGAACCTGCTGCTACATAAATATTATTGCCATTATCCGCGCATATACCTCTTGGGTTAGTAAGGCCAGAGGCAACAGATGTCCAAGTTGATCCAGTGCGCTTGTAAACTATTCCAGTACTTTCAGATGTCGCGTAAATGGTGCCGTTTGGAGTTTGAACGACTCCGTAGGGATTTGTTATGCCGGTGGCGAGAGTGGTAATACTTCCCCCAGAATAATATCTAATGGCGTTGTTAGTCTGATCTGCGAAAAGAAGATTGTAGGTGGAGGATGGGTAGACTTGTCTAACCTGTCCAATCAATGCAAGAGGCGGCGCTATTGCAAACGTTACTGGTGTTGTTCCTGTTCCAATGGAATTTGTGGCCGACAAGGTTACAGAAACACTTCCAGATCCAGAAGGGGTACCAGAGATTAACCCCGTAGACGTATTTATAGTCAGCCCAGAAGGTAAGCCAGTAGCTCCGTAAGAAGTTGCGGCTGGGTATCCAACAGAAGTTATTTGGTACGAGAACGCAACTCCCTGTCTACCGGAAGCATTCCCACTCGTTATGCTTGGAACACTGTTGACAGTCATAGGAAGGTTTGCAGTTCCTGTGAGCACAGAGTTAGTCGCGGAAAGGCCAACTGTAGAAACTCCAAATGAAGTTGGAGTTCCAGATATAATTCCAGTGGCAGTGTCGATAGAGAGACCAGTAGGTAAAGAAGAAGCTCCAAATGATGTTGGAGATTTTGAAGCTGTAATTGTGTAGGGGGTGATAGCGGTGCCGGCAGTAAATACGAGCGGAGTCAGGGAGCTTGTAATAACCGGGCGTTGCTGAAGGGTGATAACCAAATTTTCAAAGTCAATTCCGACACCGCTTGCGGCGCTTATAGTCGCTGTTGTTACAACAGTTGCGTTGTTAGATGCGGAAGTCGGGGTTCCGCTTATCAAGCCGGTAGTAGTATTGACAGACAATCCGGAGGGCAGGCCACTTGCTCCGTATAAAAGAATTGGAATAGTAGACGAAGCAGTAATTTGGTACGAGAAAGCTGTATTCATTTCTTGAGTGGTTGTACTAGGGCTGTTGATAACTGGACTCGGGACATTCGGGACAGGAGTTATAGGTGGGGGTGTGGGTTGTGATATTTGAGCCCCAATGTAGTACTTGTATTTAAAACCTGTTGGGGGTGTTGGTAAAGTAGGTACTGTAAAACTAGGTTGTCCAAATTCAAATAAATCGTAAGTTACTCCGGAAGCTCCCCATGGAAAATCTATTGTGTTTTCAGAAGGTACAACAATAATATCCCCCCTATTTAAAGTAGAAAATTCAAACCAGGTTGCTAATGAAACAGAAAACGGAAAAGTTCTTCCAACACCAGCATTGAAGAGGGATGCAATTTCTGCGCCAGTCAAAGCTCGACTCCAGACTCCAACTTCGTCTATTCTTCCGTTATAGTGCAGGTATGCTGCGTTGCCCGGTTGATCAACCGGTCCACCAAAAGTGAATACTTGCGATATAAAGTTTTGATTATCTGTAAAAGTACCATCAAGCGATCCATTTATATAAAAACTTGTTGTTCCAGCATTTCTTGAAACAATTATGTTCGTCCAAGTATTTAATGGAATTGTTATTGTTGATTCATACGATATCGGACTTTGAAAAATTCTTAGTTTTCCGACACTACTAAAAATTAAAAGCCATTCTTTACCACTACCATTGTTTCTAAAATCAAGAACTGACCCAGCAAAATCACTAAATCCTCCGCTCCCATAACTTGATGGATTAATCCATACAGAAGCTGTTATATTTGCAGTTCCAACGTTAAAATTGGTCGAAGACCGAGAAAGATACGCGTTCGAAGAAATTGAAGCACAACCAGAAATTCGTCCTATTCCAACTGTTACGTTATTAAACCCCGTAAGCGTATTACCATCATCGCTTGAATCTAGCCAGCTATCTGTATCGAGCTTCCAGTAGGCATTGAGTCCAGTAAGGAGGCTGGAAGGTCCTTGGTTGGGACTATCAACATACCTACGTAACGACGCAAGGGGTAAATTTGTCGACGGAGTTTGAATCCAAATTTTATCGTTATTTTCAAAATTTGGTATTGTGGTTCCTCTTACGTAAATATCCTCAACATCCGTTCTTTCTACGTGGGCATTTAACGCTACGTGGTCAACAGTATCCTGAACAGTACGAGGATAAGCATCAAATCCGGGAGGATTAAAATAGACAGAATACTCGCTCATCCGCATTCTCCCAAATCGCTGATGTCCTTACGAGAGGCATGGAGTCTGAACAACGCAAGTTTAGCCTGGCCTTCCCAATAAAGTTTGCCCTGGAACATATAACCAAAATTAGACAGCCGATTTGTAAGGTCAAGGCAAACAGATTCTGGCTTCACGGTTCGGACTGTCCTGAATCCATAGGGAAGGTCGGGTGGAGATTGTGTCGTTAGGACTGGAGTCTCCTGTTCATTGGGTATCGTCTTATCTTGAATTGAGTAAAATAGATTAACAAAGTCTGGACTATATTTCAAATTCCAAGTGACATCTCCATATACATCCGTAAAACCAACGTCTGCCCGCATAAGAGTTTTGATGTCAAAAGGAGTTCCAAATGAAAATCGTTTAGTTTCAACTGAACATTCAATGGGAGTTGTAACGACACCAGCATTTCGGGAAGGTTTTATCTCGTCGGCATAATCTGCGAGGGTAACTTCATAGAGGCAATTTTTACCGTCCGAATCGCATGTAATTGCAAAACATCGTCTGGAGTTGTCAAACGTTCCTTCCACTAATTTACAAATTTGAAAACCATTCCACTCTCCATCAAAAACAGGAACTGGTGCATTAAGGACAGAGCCTGCATTAAAATCTTTGCTTACAATTTTAGAGAAAACAATGTTAAACCTTCCGGTATAATTACCATTTGCATCAGTGATTCTTTGAATCTTCGGAGCTCCTCCAAGAAGATATCGGCTATCAAACAAAGCCCCAGGAGTATAAGTTAACCATCTTTCAGTATCAAAAGACATTACCCTGGCCGCCTCTAGACTATCAGAAAAACTAAGAACTCCGGTTGCACTGATACTTTGAGCTAAAGATCTTATTCCTTCTAAAGATCTGAAATATATATCTCGATCTGTAACAATAATTGACTCTTGATTTTCTGAACCTCTTCCAATAAATATCTTTCTTTGCATTCCTGGAGTAGTTTGCCAAGTTGTACGATCGTAATTAGTGGCTTGAATAGCATAAATTGCGGTTTGTGTGAAAACAATAAGATCTCCTTGGCCAACAGAATTGTCTTGTCCCGGCAAGAACACAAGTCCAGTTATATTCTCATTAAAATAAAAACTTCCACCACCAGTTAGATAAACTGTTTCAGTAAACTTAATTTCAGCATTCAGGCTTGAACCGACAAGATCTCCGGCAAAAAGATTATTGTTATTTGCAACCCATAATCGACCATTGCCGTAAGCCATAACGGAACCTACGGGTATTGAAATATTGTCACGGACAATTCCAGGAGAATAAAAAAGAAGTGTGGTAACAATAGTCCTTGTCGCGTCTTTACTTAACGTAATAGTTGAATTTTCAATATCAAAAGATGTTACAAAAGTTCCATCTTGCACGGCTCCGGAATTGGAAGCAACAAACATTCCAACTTCAATTCCTGTCACATTAGATACGGCAATCAAATCATTGTTTGCGCCCAAAACAGCATCTGTAATTGTAACCGCCGGACTGGCTAATTGTGTTTTTCCCTGGGACCTAAAAGAAGTGGCTCCATCATATACAATAGCTGGAGAAGTTCCGTCCTGTGAAACTAAAAAAGCGTTTGCCTGCACCAAGGAAGCTTTTTGAGATACAAAAGGACTTGTTTCGCCAGCGGGAGAAATATCCCGAGCTTCTGTGGAGGCTTCAAGAGGGGAAAGATCATATAATTTTCCGTTGATTAGAGCAATCAGATCCTGTGTATTCCGAATTCGATTTGTGAAGTAGCAAGCTCCCTGAACAACGCCTGGAGGAAGTAACTTAATAAATTTAAAACCAGGGCGAGTTTTGGGAAAACCATCTCGGACGATAATATTCTCACCCCATGAGTATTGATTGTCAGCAATAAGAGCTGGATCAACGGCAGAATTAGCTCCCCCCAGAAAGGACCCCATCCCCTCTGTTAACCTATTCTGGTCCGAAATCATTAGACGGCCAAAGTATAGGTTGAAACTATAACGTTTAAATTAATTGATACTGAACTGTAGGCATTCGTGCTGTAGTTGTGAAAAAATACATTTACAGTATTTGTGGCAGAAACAACAGCTGAAATCGAAACATCGTTTTCAAAAGTAGATGTGGGATTTGCCGCGTATCCAATCGTTACTACATCCCCTAAAGCCGCGCCAGTGCAGGTAATGGAAACTCGTTGAACTGCTCCGACAGTTCCAGCTAACGTAACAGTAGCTGTTGGAGTAAAAAACAAAAGTTTGGTAAGTTCTGCTGCTGGAGTTGCGGTACCAACACGAAGTCTGGTGCCTTTTACATATCCAGAAGAAACTAAAGTATTACCTGTAACTTCCATGCTTCCGCCAACAGTTAAAGTTGATCCTCCAGCAGCAGGACTTACATTGATACCGACCTTATTCAAAACGGCGTCGGCTTGTATCAAAGGCAAACTATTTGATCCGCTTACCCTAAAAGCTGGATTAACAGAGGTAAAAGACTGATTGATATCGATCGAGGTTAGATTTGGGTCAATGTATCCTGCAACAGATGAAGGTGAGATTCTACGATTTGAAGACACTGTAGAACCGGGGGCAACTAAGTCTGGATTCACTAATTTTACTGTAATTGATGTCGACGAAACAATAGCAATAACTTGATAGTACCCAGCCTGAGCAATATAGATGTTTTGCCCTAGAGCAATCCATGCAGAATCACCAACAGAAATAGTTACATTCGACCCTTCATTTGGTTGAGTAAAAGAAGCGGTGAGCGTTGTAAAAGCGTTGATACCATCCGTACCATCAGTGCCGTCGAGCCCGCCAAGACCCTGAGGTCCTTGCGGTCCGGCTTCTCCAATTACAAGTGTATTACAATCGCAGCTCATTTAGTCCTCCCATTATCCTTTAATAATAGTTACTCTAAAATTATACGACGCTGGATCGATCGATCCAGATGTCGGATTGTGTGCTCTTACAGTAACCGTATTTGTGGCAGATACAAAAGCTTCAAAAATAAGTTTTCCATCCGTAGCTCCTCGTCCAGCGGCATCCATGCAAGTTGCAAAAACAGTGTCATTGGCCGCAGCTCCGGTAAGAGAAATTGTGAGATCAGCAAAACCGCCAGAGCTAATGCTAGTGAAATTCAGTGCGGTAGAAATGCTTATCAAGCGAATGGCTTCTTCGGCTTGAGTAATCAGGCTGGCGGGAGGAGGAGTAGTATTAGCCCCGGCTGTTCCGCAATCGCAATCTCGGGCGTAGTTGTCGGGATTAGGAAAACTCATCGCAATTAGTATGGCAACTGGTTTTTGGGAGTCAATATTTAAACAGCATCTAATTGATACCCTGATACTATACAGGAAACATTGATCGTGGTGTACGGCGTTGCTCCGCCAGACACAAACGCAATAGTAATCCTACAGTTAATATTATCCCCGGCCAAGGCTACTGCGCGGGCTGTTGTAGATGAAGAACTTCCAGTTCTAACCCAATATCCAGCTACTAGGGGGGATGGAAAGGCTAAGCCACCAAAATTAAAAGTATTGGATAGTTGATTCGTAGAGCCAGTTCCTGTGCCTCTAAAAAGCTGAACTGTGGGTAGAGTTGTAGCTGTTGACCCCACTACGGTATTTAAGGTATACGTAACATCTTGAATTATAAAACGTTTTCCAGTTGGAACTGTATAAATTAAAGTATTGGTATTAAGAGCAGCACGAAGATTTACTGGGGTGGAAAAAACAGCAAAATTTCCAGAAATAGTTCCAGGAGTATTAGATCCAGATCCGGAGGCAGGAGAAACCGTAATTGTCTCAACGGGTGGGGCAAGAACATTTCTGTTGCGACCCGTTGTGTCTATGTCTGCCAGACTCATTTATGTGAAGCTCCTCTCAACACATTCCAATTGTCGCGCCATTTACAGTTAGGTTCAAGATAAATCGACTTTGTGCGGGGAAGTTTTTCTCTCGGTATAATGAACAACGCGTCCAGAGTTGTGTGATAAAATATAAAAATATCGCAGTCTATTTTAGAGTATAACCTTTTTTCCATATGCCCAAAACCTGGACCTCTTATCGCAAAAAACTTTAACTTCCTACGTCGGCAATCTTCATTTCCAATAGTAGTTTTAACCTGTACCCGCGCCATATTTCCCTTCCAATCTGTAACTAAATCATACCCGTCATCGTAAATGGGCATACTCACAAGAAAACCTTGTTCCATCAATTTAGTACAAACCTTCTGTACTCCTATTGCTCCTAGTTTAATACTCATAACCAGCTCCTTGCGAGCATTGTACACAATGGTCGACGCTTGCGATAGACCCCATCCCCCTCTCGACTGCCATTATCGTTTGTATTACCTTCTATCGTAACTGCCATCTTACCCTCAATTCGCTCTATAAGCCCCGTGTGAGCCACCCTACGTAAGCTTTGGAAGTATATGCCAAAAGCGTCAGCGGGGCCCGGGGTCACGCCTTTACCGCGATCCCAAGTGGGTTTAACGACAAAGGCCGGACTCCAAGCGGAACGGGGGAAGGGATTGGACTTCTTGCCGAAAGCCTTGTCTCCTACATAGACAACCCAAGCCGCGCACCAAGGAGCACGACTACCTTCCAATCCAACTGTAGCTAAAATCTCGTCCACCACGGCCCCGGAGTTTCCAGGTTCTTCTCGGAGTCCGATCGTATTTCTGGCAACTTCCATAAGGCTTTCCACTCTTGCTCCTCGCGGTAGTACGACTCCCTGAGCAACTCCCTCTCCGGCACCCAGCAAAGATAGAGATGCCAAAGCCAGCGCATAAATTATCCACATAACAAGGCAAAAGCTAAGACAAGACCTATGAAAACAGTGACCAGTATGGTCGTTCGCGTCTGTCCGCTTAGTTCCCGCCAGTCATCCTCCAAAGCATTATTATCCATGTACTGGTCTAAAAACTTAAACTCAATATTGATTATTAGCCAAGCTAATGTCACTGCAAAAAGCAATTTAACTCCCGCAAATAGAACAACATGAAGGGCTCCAAGGTCTACAACTCCAGCTCCGGGGTCAATAGCGTGAAGGATTGGGCCTAAGGCAAGAAACAAAACAAGGCCACACGACAAAGCGCCCAAACCCTGGACGTTATCCTTTAGCCACTTTTTCACTTAAAAGAGTTTAAGAAAGGGGAAGAAATTACGCAAGGCCAAAAATGCGGGTAAAAGAAGCATACCGCCGATACCAATCAGGCGCCATTTCCATAATAGACCGACCGATTGGCTGTACTTGGCCTCAAGATACTCAAGCCTTTCAGCCATCTCAGAACGTTCTTTGAAGTTCTTGTCGACTTGAGACTGGAGCTTTAGGATCTGGTCTTTGGTATTGTCTAGCTCGTCTGCCACGGGCTTACAGGCGGGGATTGAACGAGCTATGGATTGAGCCTTCAATACGGATTGAGTCGTTGCTTCTAAAGTAAGTGAACCGGAAGAAGTGTATTTTGTAGAAGCGCAGGAAGAAAGAATTATGCCAAATGAAAGTAGGTTAATGAAGCGCATAATAAATTCTTAACTAGAATACGTATAGATTGCGGTGATTCCAGATGAATTCCCTGGAGCCCAAGCGCTCCAAGTTCCAGTACCTAAATCAGATGTATTTTTAGCTACATTTCCAGTTCCGCTAGAAAAAATATACCAACCATCACCAGCAACATAATAAATAGAGCCTTCTGTACCGCCAATTTTAGTAAAAGTATCAGTATTGCTCAATCTCGTATATGTTCCATTTGCGGCAGTAAATGATCCATTAGAAATTACAATTTGATTAATGTAGGGATCTGGAATAGTTCCAAACTCAACTTTTATTGGTTGAAGAGTGTATTGGGTTGTTCCGGAAGCTGTATAAACAACAAAAGAATTAAATGAGTAAGAATTTGGAGAAGTATCGACTGTAGTAATTCTAGCATTAGGGAGAAGTGAAGTTACTCTAAGAGAAGATCCTTCTCTTTTAATTCTTATTGATATGGGATAATAATTATTTGATGCAAAACTTGAGGATGCAGTTCCAGATTGAAGTTGAGTATAAATAGAACCAGTTGTGGCTATCAGAGTAGTGCTACTATTAGGAATTCTCCTGTAAATACCGCCATAAGAAACATTTCTCCCAAACATAAATGCATACCCGCTGGCGGAATTATAAATTGAGGAGGCTGTTCCTTGGTTTAAATAAGTAGGTTGTCCTGCAACATAATCATTGTTGACTGCTGGATATGTAATCCCCCCAGTTATATACGGGGAAATGTTGAAAACTCCAAATCGAAGGTTATTGACAGTGACTGCAGTTATTGTTTTGTAGTAAAAAAATATTTTTAATGTTTCGCCATCTTGAAGAACTCGTGTGGGGGGTACAATACGAGTCCAACCATTTACATCTTCCAACCCAGCAACACTACCTCCGGGAGAATCAACCCGCATAATTGGTGGAAATCCACCACTCCCTCCTCCAGCTCCAGGACCCGTTTTCCTGAATATCGCATGACCGTATACGCCGCCATAAATTTCTTCTCCAATTGCGTAGGCTCGCCCACTATATAATGGGTATTTGTCTTTTGCTGCCTCAAACGCAACAACTAACTGTCCTGATTGGGATGATAAATTTTGTGCTAATAAACCATTTCCACTTACTATAGAAGACGAGCCGGGATTAGAAAAGAATTGACGTGTTGTAAAACTGTAATCACCAGCTCCCTCATTAATAAAATTATCTTTATACAACGTCAAAGGCTCGTTGCCTCCGATTGCATTGGCAAGGTTGATGCCTAAACCTAATTTAGGCATATAAATTAACCGGCTTTATAAGCAATAACTTTTCCGGAAGCTAAAGTAAAGCCAGTAAATGGACCGTAAATAATAGTTCCAGCAGTTAAGGTAACACCAACAAGACCACCAACAGTTGAATTAAGGGCAGATAAAGCAGAAAACTGAGCCACTTCTAAAACTTGAATAGCTGCAAAATTGCCTGGCGTTGCTGTAGTGTCAGAAACATAAACGAATCCACGCTGGCCAAGAGAAACGAGAGATGCATCAGTTTCCTGAGTTACGGATGGAGCGAGATTTTCATCAAAAAATGCCATATAGTTCTCCTATTGTGGGGTCTTGTTTTTGTTTGTCAACTATTCTTGCCAAAAATCTTTGACCAAAAGAATTCGGCAAAGGTAGAAATCATAAATGTCATAACAGCTACGACTCCATATCCCATGTGAATATGCTTCTCCACCTTACCGATTCGGTTCTCGTGTTTATCGCGGGCTTCGAGCAAGGAATCAAGCTTCTCATCCATGCGGGCGGTACGCTCAAGAAGGGTAACTAGATGGTCATTTTCCATGACTAAATATCCTATCTAGGGTCGGGTATAACCGTGATTTCATCTTATTGGCAGTATAGCTCTCAACACCCAGCAAAGGCAAGAATAGCTCGAAACAAAGTTCAAACGATTCTCGCTCATAACAGGCTTTGGGCCTGGCGGGTTTCTTGCCGGTGTCAAGATCCTGGAGATCATTCCAGGCTTGTTTGACAACCGCCAAGATGAGTTTGTCCACGGCTTTACGCCATTTTCTCCTGGGACATTCCTTTTTCAACGGCGTCAACCATACCCATTTCAACTTCGGGTTGCCCTGAAGATTGTTCAGCAGCTTTCTCTGCTTTAGCCTCAGAAGCAGATTCGTCAACTTCTGAACCCTCAACTGCCGTTACGTACATGGTATTGCCCTTAAAATAACCACTGGCCATGAAATCAAACGAATCGCCTTCTTTTACACCTTCCGGAGGTGTAAAGCCTTTGGGTACGGGGAAAGAGATATTTTTCATAAAATAGAGTTTGTAAAAGAGTATGATCCCCCGGGGGATAGAACCCCGGGGGACCAATTAATTATTAGCTACCTTCGGCGGGAAGGTTCAGATTTTTGATCAAAGTCAAAATAGTATTGACCTTGGTTGCAATCTGAGCAGTTGTTGCGGTACCGGTATTCAGATCGGCGAGAGACGTTGTGGCGTCTGCAAGCGTAGATCCAGTGGTATTCCACTCGGGGCCTTTATTCAAGACTCCGCGAATTTGCGCAGCAAGAACCTTATTCTGCGTTGCTGTTTGAAGAGGGAAAGCCATATTGATGGTCTCCTTTCTTCAATTAGCTAACGTAGTCAAGGCTGATGGCAGGCCGTGTGTGCAGAACGACATAGCCGTACTGCGGGAACACGGGCCGAGCGCCACTGGCTACAACACCGCGAAAATACCCGACATTACCATCCGGGTTATTCTCTCGATCCAAGATGTTAACCCATTTGAACTCACCACGGTAGTTCTGGGGGTTGAAACCCATCTTGCTGTCAGTCGACATCGGAGTAGGCACCACGGAACGATATACATCTTGGTGGAAGATGTAGCTGATTTCGTAGGATGCCGTCTCGTATGCGGGGTTAATGTTGTAGGCCGTACCCTTGGTCGTGGTCTCCTTACGGAAAGGATAAACACGGATCAAGTTCTGCGGAGACGAATTGTACGTCATAAACCGCGGAGGATACGGGTCAATTGCGTGGTAGAAGCCACCGTAAGAACGCTCAATACCAAGAGGGGTGAGCAATTCATTCGGCTTGGCATACCGGAAATCCTGTCGGATGTCAGCATTCAAGCGAATGAGGTTCTCGCTGGTTTCAGCACCGCAGATCAACATGAACACCGGGGCTCCGTTTTCACGGCCCATGGCATTAGTACCCGCGCCGTCGCGGATGAGTTTCATGTAGAGCCGTTTCAGGATGCCCTGAGTCAGCTGGCTCTGCGGCAGATTCGCCGCAGTGATCGTTCCCGAGGCGGCAGTGGCAACTCCGCTGACCACAGCAGTGTAAACGACTTTTGCATCACCAGTAGTGGTAGAAGTGGAAGCCACAATACCGTTAGCAACAGTGCTGGGGTAAACAAGGTTTCCTTCATTTGCAACTGCTTTGGTGTACAGATTCCGATAACGGTCCTGCCAAACCAAGGAAGTTGACTCAGTGAGGACATCCATGATGTTGGAGAGCTGTTCCCGGCGTTTCACTGCGAAGCGCAAGTCTTCCAGCGAGATATCGGGGGAGTCAACCGAAGCCCATTCCAAGCTGTACTGACGGAGTTTCTGCCCGAAGGTAACTCCGCTCAATCTTGCTGGGAGGACGTTTCCAGTTGAAGAACTGGATGCTACGGGTAACCCGTCGCCAGCTGTACTGACAGCCTGCGTAAATGGGTTAAAGCCTTGGTAATCTTGGGAGACCTGATTGGATCCCAAAGTTCTCCACCCGGTTCCCGCGTCAGCCCTAATGTCATTGGTTGAATAACCAACGGTAGTATCAGCTGCGGTAGCCAACACGCTGGAGGGGTAGAAACGTTCGAAGGTGACCGAACTGATCACATCGCCCATCTCCTCGGGGAAGGTTTCTTGCTTGGTCAGTTTGAGCCAAGCGGAGGTGTCGATCGTCCGGCGATAAATTTCCGGTCCGATACGACCCGCTTCTTTTACAAGAAGCTGTTGAATCGAGTACGTAGTAGACATAGTAGTAGTTATTTCCTTTCAACCTTCCCCCTGCTCGCGCAAAGGGTAGGTTATGATTTATGATGATTACGCCAGCCCCTATCGAGGCTATCCGCTTTCACCACTTTTCAAAACTTTTCCCTGGCGGCATCCCAGAGCTTTTAATGCCCGAATTCTGCTAGACCGTCTCAATCTTTATAGGTCTTGTCTGGTAAGGATCTCAATCTTTATACCTGTACCGGACTAGTTAAAAGTATCAACCGGATAGAACGTGTCAATACTTTAATCAAAATTATTTTAATCCGCGCTCCAAGGCTTCTAAGAACCCTAAATCAGATGGCACGTCTACTGCTGATTCTTTTGATCCGCCAGAAGAAGGTAGGCTAGATCTAAGATCTTTAGCCAGCTGTTCCAGCTCGGAAATACGAGACTGCGTTTTACTTACATAGTCTTGGAATACGTTCATTACCACTGGCATAGCAGCGGCATTAAACGTTAATCTAGCTTTTGAACGAGAATCAAGTTCGGTATTTTCAATATCCAAAGCCTGCTTTTGAATGTTTTGAATCGTATTATTCCACTGTTCATTTCCCTCAATAGGACGTAAAAGGGCGTTTTCTTTCTGCATATTCTCCCACTCACTTTGATAAGCAGTTTGAATTTCGGCTTGTGTTCTCTTCTGAAACGCTTCTTGTTGCTGTTTTTCCTCAGATTCAATCAACTGCAAAACGGTATTAACGTCTTTAGTTAGAATATCTCTGCGAGCAAATACTTTGTGAAGTTCTTCGGCTTTGTTTCGAACAGCAAGGGAATCAACGGGGTCAAAAGCGCTGGTTGCCTCTTTTAGTAACGCCCTACGTTTAGCTGGATCGGATTCAGCCATAGCGACATAAAGATTGCGGGGATCAATATTTTCATAAAGAGCGGCAATGTCAGCCACTTCTTTTTGTAAACTTGTCAAAGGCTCGGTAACGGCCTGCTTGTACTCGCGGGTTGACTCAAGTCTTGAAAACTTTAATTCGTTCTCATACTCGTCTCGTTCCGACTTAAGAGCATCTAGCTGGCTTTGCAAGCTGGCTTGTTCAACAGAGGTGTTGGAGGTATCCGACATCTTTGTCTCAAGATCTTTAAGTTTTGCTCTGGCGTCACGCAAATCTTTGGTAAGGCGCGCCCAAGCTGTTTGAGCTTCAGGCTTTAGATTTTCAGGCGTTTTAATGTCCAGGTCTAAATCCAAATCTTTCTTGGAATCAATCAAGCTCTCTTCTTTTCCGGTCAAGCGTTTTGTGAGGATATCAAGAGGATTGGTTTTTTCGGAGGCATCGCTTTTAGAATTAACAACTGGTTCTGAAGATTTTGCTACTTCAGGAGTAGAGATAGTGGTAGTCGGAGTTGTGGAAACCGATGGTGTTTCTGTCGCTTTATTAATAGATTCAAATCCTGCATCTACTGCGTCGGCAAGAGATACAAAGTCATTTCCCGAAGATGCTGGGGCTTGTGGTGTTGCTGTTGTTTCGCTCATTGTTTTTTTTCCTTATTAGTTTATGGTTTCTGTTTTGGTTTCCCAAGGCTCTGGCAGTTCGTCCTTCTGGACAAAGTCTTCAGACAGTGAATTTAAAACACGAATGACTTCAAAGTAACCTTCCCGGCGGGCATTTAAAGTGGCGTTCCAGTCAATAAAATCAACCCCGGATGGTGGCATCGTGGGAATTGGCATGCCCAAACTTACTAAAATTTGTTTTAAGGCTTTCCCGGCTTCAGACTGAGAGAAAGCTTTCCAAGCAATTTTAAAATCGTCTCGTTTGTTCCAGTCGTTTAATGTCATGCTTTTGGTGCGGTGTTAGTTTTCAACGCAGCACTTAAACTAGCCGCGGCCTGAGCATCTTGTAAAGCTAATTTTTGTTTCATTTCAGCTTCTTGAAATTTAGCATCCAGCATCGCTTTTTCTTGTTTCAACTGCATGTCGAGCTGATGCTCTTGCATTTTCATTTGCATCTGAGGACTTATGGGTTGAACTTGGCCCTGTTCTAAAGCGGCTTGCTGTTGTTCTTCATTGGCCTTTCGAATATCTTCTTCAACATCACGTTGCAAATTAACAACTGCTTCTCGCATTAAATTCATCGCCATCTTAATCTGACCAAGTTCAGCTTGCTTTGTCTGGTCTTGAGCAATCCGAACAAAATGGTCGTTAACGTGCTGGAACATTATGGAGAGATATGCAAGGGTTTGTTGTTTATTTTCTACTTGTTTGTTTTGCACTGCCTGAACAATTGGTCCGCTCTCTCCAAGGTGAACCGACAAATGGATAGAATGATTTTCGCTGGGTAGAACGCTCATCTGCTTGCCTTCCTGCATGGCGGCATTTTCTAACTGAGCAATCTTGGCATCAGCAGGAATACGATTCTTAACGTTAGGATTAGGTAGATAACGATCGACCTGATCGTAGCCAACTCGGGCGGCAATCCTATCGCGAATAGCATTGACTTGACCGACTTCGTCAAAGCGAGGGAGCATTCCCATAAACTCATTGAAGGCCGTAATGCGAGCCGCCGGAGAACCAAGCCCAACGGACTTAACTGGCTCTACGCTGTATACGGCTTTGACTGCTTGCCACGGAACTCCTCTTTCTTCCAAACGAGTACGGAACAGCATGGCTTCTTTTGCTCCGTCTTCTTCTGGAACCCAAGTATCCCGTTGCAATCTCCTAAATTGTTCCCGAAGCAATCTGCCCCAAGGAACGTAAAACAAATTCATTGAGTTCGTTGTAAGAATACTTTCATTCGCTACTTGGGCTTCAACTTCTGTAGCAGTTCTTGGATTGCCAGAAGGACCATTCATTTGAGTCCTATAAGAGCCAGTATTGCTTTGGCGGACCATCGCCATCTCGTTAATCAAAGGTTGGACATTAGCTGCAAGATTTGGGTACTGAGTTTGAACAACATTAAGTCCTGGAGGCAAAAACGATAGTGGTCCGGAATATGCCATCGACATTCTGGAAACATCTTCTCCGCTTTGGGGCTGAAGAAGAACAGAAGTTTGTAGCATAGCTCCATCCGCCATGGCGCAACGCAAACGATTAGTCATCTGAATATGCGGGAAAATCTTATAACCTAGCCCGCGGATAGAATGATACGTGCCGTTACCAATGCCATATGTGAAAATATGAAAAGCTTCTTCAGCAGTTTTAAACTGGTTAATCTTCTTAAATAAGAAATCACCACTTCCATCTCTTCGCCCAATTGCGTGGGAATAAGATCCGTCAAACTCTCGAACGTAATAGTGTACAACATGAATTTCTTTTGATCGAACGTGGGCAAAATAAAGATCATTGTTTTTCATCTGCCTCTGGAGTTCTTCCCAATTTAATCCGTCGGCAGGAAAAGTCGTGGTAGCATCAATAATTGCTTGTCTTGTTGCCTCAACATTCCACCCGGCCTGGGCAGCAATTTTAGGATCTTTAATGTATTCGTATAATTCGTGGGTTAGGTAAATCCTACGAACGCAAGCTATGTCAACTTTTCCTTCGGTCGCAGAAGTTCCGCGAGGAATAAAAAAATCACCAATGGGGCATACATTCCACTTCCAATTTCGATCATCTTCAAAAAAAGCAATTCCTAAACCCTGCGAAACAAAATAATAAGAAAGCAGTTGTTGTTTAAAATAAAAACTTCCCCAATCTTTAGTAATAAGACGATTAAATTCTTCGGCAATAATCGCGCCATACTCTTCTCTTTGACTTTCGTCGCCAAACTTAGTTCTAACATTTACCAAACGATCAACAGAAGTTACAAGGTCATTATATGACGTAAGAGCTTTTTCTAGGTCTGCCCCAGCTTCACCGAAGTTTAAATTGGCGCGGTAACTTTGACCTAGTCTGCGAAGTACGATTGGGTCGTAAGGAGAGGCTCCGTCAAACATATCCATGATCCGAGCGCGATCGCGAGCGGACTGTTCGTCAGCCAAATACAATTGTTGATACAAACCGTGCAAACCTTTTTGATCGGTAATTCGGGTTTTAGGCGCTTTTCCCTTGTTATCCAAATTTAACAAAGAATCGTCGTTAGGAGAAGAAATAGGATATTTGGGCTCCACAAGTTTGGCTAGTATGGGGGAAGTGAATGTTCCTGTCAATCAGATTTCAGTTAACCTAAAAACGAGGATGTAGACACGGCTTGGTCTAATTTCTTAACTTGCTTTTGCCAAGAATCTCTTAGTTTGCCGCCAAAAAGAGAACCGGCTTGAATGCCAAGTCTTTGCCTGGCAAGATCAAGCCCAAGGAAAAAGGCGTCGGCTAAATCGGGTGATCGGCCAAGACGAAGTTTGTAGTCTCGCTTGGGCTCAATAGTGACCTTACCTCCCGCTGTGGTTGTGTACTTTCGACCAGTCATCTCTTTGGCTAAGTCAGGGAGTATGCCTTTAAGCTGGCCCGACCTCATATATTCAACTCCCGAAAACCACAGTTCAGTAACACGGTTAGTATACTTATCTAAGCCTCGAATGGGATTAGTAATGCTGACGGGCAACGCGGATGCTTTTTCTCCGAACTTGATTCGTACAATTCTTGGGGACCAAAGCTCAGCCAAGATGTCGCAAAACGGATCGCCTGCGCCAGTAGCGTCTATGGCTAGCCGTTCAGGAGGTACACTGGACTCATTGCATAACCGAATAACTTCTCGGGCAATCTGAAAGTTTCTGGGTTCTGGTTTGGTAACATCTTCTCTTAGGTGATGGAATTTATGCAATGCTACGGCGGGACCAGACTCCTCGCTCTGACCATATTTAATAATGGCGAGAACTGATCTATCTCCTCCATTTGTGAATGCCGGATCAAATCCAGCCAGGAACATGGGAGTATTCGACCATCTAGGTTCTTTGGCAACATCGTACTTTCTGAAATCGGCTTCCGAATAAATGCCCTCTTCAGCCCCAACAGGAGCAGGGAAACTTCTAATGAACCGCCAGAACGACAGGGAGTTTTCTCCTTCATTCTCAATAGCGTACTTTACTTGCTTGGAGGTTAACAAGAATGGCCATTTATCATTATGCTCAATGTTGGGTGTTTTAAGTCCGTCTAAATGAATGCATTTGCCAGTCTTGGTATCCCACTCGTCAGCGTCTACCGTTATTGAGTTCCAACCATCTTTCGGTGTGGAGAATACTCCAAATGGGTCGTACTGCGAATTAAAGTTACCAAGAGCAACGCATTGGAACTGAGGATTAGCATTCAGATTGTTAATAGCCTCAAAAACAGAATTGGTAACGTCGGTGGCCTCGTCAATAATTAGGAAAACTCTTTTATTCTTTAAACCAATTAGTTTAGCGGTCGCTTCTTTTTCTTTGTCGGGACTAGAGGGAACCAAGGTTATGGAGGATCGATCCGATGCTTCGCCGGACTCAGATACGTCCAGCACAATTTTACCCATAGAATCAATTAGCTTTCCGGGGAGTCCTGGAACTTGCATATACCGTTCGCGGATTGAACCCCACAAACGCTTTCTAGCTTCTCGAACGCTGGTCGTGGTAACCAACACAAGAGTTTCGTGCGGGGCGCATAGCCAATTAACTAAACCCCACATGGCCATAGTAGAAGTTTTAGCAGAGGACTTTGGGCCCGAAATAGCTAGGTAGTTATGCTCACAAGCTCGCTCAATCATCCAGTCGGCCCAAGGATGCCAATGAAATCCGTTTTTACTTTTAGTTTTGTGGTAAGGCCATAAAATATCCACCACATTTTTAAAGTGCTGAGCCTTGCCCAAACCTCCATCTTCCGGGCGCAAACCCCATTTGAAGGCGAGCAATTCAATGTCGAGGTCGCCAGCACCATCGGGCCAGGACTTTCCATA
>Ga0214919_10004310_pt1 | contig 20879 bp, 18 predicted proteins | sample LL1503_MetaG_FD_177994 | JGI IMG/M metagenome (GOLD analysis project Ga0214919, IMG submission 177994) | Freshwater microbial communities from Lake Lanier, Atlanta, Georgia, United States - LL-1503 | ecosystem: Environmental > Aquatic > Freshwater > Lake | place: USA: Georgia | collected... | reverse complement strand
GTGGCTCTGTGACCCCCGTCATTTTATTGACCGCTGAAGACAGCGAAGAGGTCGACCATGCGGCTATGGAGGCAGGGGCAGTGGATTATCTTGTAAAGGCCGCGGTGACGCCCCGCTTGCTCGAACGGTCACTCCGTTACGCTTTAAAATTAGATGAAACGCTAGCGCAGATGCGTCAACTGGCGCAGCGCGATGAGCTCACTCATTTACTTAATCGCCGTGAATTTCAGCGAATTCTTGAGGAGGAATGGGATCGGGGCGTGCGCTTTCATCGCCCCTTTTCTCTGATCATCATCGATATCGATTTTTTTAAGCTAATTAATGATACCCATGGTCATCAGGTGGGAGATGAAGTTTTGCGTCATGTAGCCAGTTTGCTCGCTGGACAAATTCGCAACGTGGATCGGGTGGCGCGCTATGGCGGGGAAGAATTTGCTTTGATCATGGTGGAAACCGATCGCGCTACGGCGATGGCGAGCATGAAGCGGCTGGGGGTTTTGCTGCTCGAAACCCCTTGCATCGTGCGCCCCGAATTGACGATCGAGGTCACTTTAAGTGCGGGCGTGGCGTCTAGTCTGGAGGATGGCTCGAGCGCCACGGAGCTGGTGGCCGCGGCTGATCGCGCGCTGTACGCGGCGAAAAAATCTGGACGCAATCGGATCGTCGGTGCGGATGACACGACGGTGTTGTTCACTGATAAATAGTCCGTGCTGCCGTGACCCTTGGTCTGCGGTTGCGGCTTGTCGCCAGTCACGAGGTCGCGGGCACCATAATCCGGAGACTCTGAGGCTTGAGCGCAATTTCTAGTCGGGCGGTGGTCGCTCGCGGTTCGCCATCGGTGTGAATCCAGCCGGGCTTAGTTCGCTCAATCACAAAATTTGCCCCGGGTAGGCGAGTCACGGCTTTAACTTGGTCAAAACTATCGGTGCCTAAGCGATAGAGCATACCGCAGGCACTAAAAAGTCCCACTCGCGGGACGCTCACTAAGTCGAACATCCCATCGTCTATTTTGGCTCCTGGAGCCACGCGGGCATCGTTGCCGTATTGGTCGGAATTCATGACGGCGAGCGTGAAGGCCTGCAATTGGGCGGTGCCGTGAGGATGGTGCACGGTAACTGCTTCGGGTTGGTGAGAAAAAAATGAGGGCACCCCAACTCGAAAATAGCCGCTTAATCCCCGCCGCGTCAGTCGGCTGAAGCGAACTGCGATATCAGCCTCAAACCCCAGCCCCATGGCGTTGAAAAAGGCAAAATCGTTAACGGTGCCGGTGTCGATGGCTCGCGGGCGACCCTCTAGGAGGGTGCGAAAAGCACCGTGGCCTGGCCGACTGATGCCGAGGTGACGCCCCAGGCCATTGCCGGAGCCGCAGGGAATCAGTCCAAAAATAGCCGTGGTGCCCACGAGGCCTGTGGCGACTTCATTCATGGTGCCGTCACCGCCGATCGCGACGACCAGCTGGCAGCCTTCCGCGACTGCTTGTTGGGCTAGTTCGGTGGCGTGACGTGGTCGCTCAGTCGAGACCAACGTGCCGTCTAGTTTATGCTGAGCAATAAATTCGATCGCACGGTCACGCAAATACGGGTTTTTCCGATTTGAACCAGAGTAAGGATTAAAGATGAACCGAACTTTCAAAGGCTTAGGGTATTACCAAAGCGCGGGCCGCGTTTAATTGCACGAATTTAGTTTGTGACAATCAGCGGCGCTCATTTTGGGTCATGAGAGAAAAACTAGCTTTGCGGATGAGGGCGCACGTGCTTGAATCGCGCGGTGTCACGTTTGATTTATGTCCTTACTGGTTGCACGGCTGTTGGTAAAACTGAACTAGCCCTGCGTTGGGCGGAGTCGCGGGGGGCAGAAATTGTCTCGTGTGATTCCCTGTTATTTTATCAGGGCATGAATATTGGCACGGCTAAACCCACGGTCGCTGAATTGGCGCGGGTGCCGCATCATCTGATCGATATCTGTGCCGTTACTGCGCAGATGGATGTGGCGACCTACCTGGTCAAGGCTCGGCGCGCGGTAGAGGATATAACGGCCCGTGGTCACCCGGTGCTGGTCACTGGCGGCAGTGGATTTTACCTTAAGGCCTTTTTTTCGCCGATCGCGGATGAAGTGGAGGTGTCGGCAGAATTACGGACTGAATTGCGCGCACGACTCAGCGCGGAGGGTTTGGGCAAGTTAGTCGATGAGCTGCGCGCGTTGAATCCCGCTGGCTTGGGGGCTCTCGATATACAAAATCCGCGTCGCGTACTGCGCGCGCTGGAGCGCTGTCGATCTTCAGGGCTAACGCTTGCGGTTCTACAGGCAAATTTCGCGGCCCAGCCCGCTGCGTTTGCGGATTGGTCCGTTGAGCTTTGTGAGTTGGTGCGCCCGCCTGAGGAACTGGATCAGCGGATTGCGCAACGCGTGGCGCAGATGATGGCCGCTGGGTTAATCGAGGAAGTGCGTGCTTTAATAGCGCAAGGGCTGACGGCTCAGTCCAGCGCCGCGCGGGCGATTGGCTACCGGGAAACCATTGATTTTATTGAAGGTCGCGTAACGGCTGAAGCGCTGGCCCCCAGTATCGTGCAGCACACCCGAGCACTCGTTAAAAAGCAGCGGACTTGGTTTAAAACCCAGTTACCGGCGCATCGACAGTTGGCCGCCGGGACGACCCAACTTGGCGACTTATTTGGCTAACTCAGCGGGGTTTTCTCGCTGCAGGCGCTGGTAAATAATAAGGTGGGTAACAAAAATTAGCGGGCTGAGGAAAGTCGGTAATAAGCTCAGCGGGAGGGTGGCGAAGGCGCGCAAGGCCATTGGATTTTCCAGTGTTAGGCGCGTGGCGGTGATAAAAGCTAACGTGATTTCGGTGAAGCCAATTACGTTCCAAATAGTCATCGCACGGTGACGGTGATGGTCGCTAAGGGGCAGAAAGCATACGGGTACCACCAGCGCGGCGACGAGCATTTCACCCCAGCCGCTGGGTACGGCGAAAGCATACGGCAATTCACCGCGATTATAGAGGAGTAGAAAATAATATCCCACCAAGCGGGTGCTGTGCAGAAGGACCAAGGAACGCAGATCAAGTGCGTCGATCCAGGTGCGAAAATTAGCGGCGCGCGCATAGGCGGTCCAAAGGCCGCTGGTGAGCAGTAGGGTGAGGCCGAGAGTCGCTGGACCGGGCAGCCGCCCCAGTGCTTGCGTTCGGCCGAGTAAGAGCGCGCTGATTAACCAAGCCCAGGCAATCAGACGAATGGCGAGCGGAGTAGACATAGCTGTAAGTAGAGCGGTGGAGGAGCGGGTAGTTTTTATTTGGGCTGACCCGAAGGTGGCAGGAGTCGGAGGAGCTTATCCATGTCTGCTTGATTGGCGGTCGTCGGGTTGGCCCTGGGACCAGCCAGTGATTCTGCCAGGAGGGTTTCTGCTTGGGCCAACCATTGCTGGGCGCTGGCGGCATTTTGACCAGTAGGAAAGCGGCGTAAATATTCCCGCCAAGCGGTAACGGCTTTTTGTGGTTGATGCAGATCTTCCAAATAGAGCCCCCCTTGGTTAAATAAGCTGAACTCGTGGGCGGGATTCATTTTTTGAGCGAGCTGGTATTGTACCAGGGCGTCATCTGGCCGTTGTGAAAATCGATAGGCATTGCCCAAATCAGTGCGAATATCCGCATCATCAGAGCCTTGCTGGAGGGCTGCTTGATAAGAGCGGATGGCTGCAGGCCAATTTTGGTGATCGTAATAAAAATTCCCTAAAGTGCGCTCGGCTTGGGCGGGCGCTTGGCCTGCCGTGAGTTCCGGTGGGGGTAAGTGCGCGCTTGGATCAGTGGCGGTCTTAGCCAATGACGCTGCCGCTATTGGGGTGACGGATAATTTAGGCCGTAACACCAAGTAAGTAGCCGTTGCTCCGATCAGCCCGCCACATAGGCCGATCACAGTGAAAACTACCCAGGTTGAGCTGGCTGATTTTGTCACCGCTGCCGCTCTGTTCAGCGATTTTTCCATACCAGCAAGGTGAGTGACGCTCTCGCTACGTCGAGCGTACAAACACCAGCGCGAACCTTCCGCTAAAGCGCATGAGGCATTGATCAACTCGAGCGCTAATTGGGCGCCAGCCTGTAGCGCTATTGTAATATATTATATTACAAATAGCGCGAACTCGGAAAGGAACGGGACGCGTCGCCAAAAAAACGCGCCTCGAATAATCAAGGCAGCGTGACGCTGTAGCGCTGCAGCGAGCTGCCCTCAATGCGATGCAAGGCGGCGAGAGCGGTGTGCAGAGTGACTTTAGCCTGCAGTTCATTAACACGGGCCGTGTCTAGGTCGGTCTGCGCTTGGAGTACGCGATAAGAAGTCGAGAGGCCGGCGTCGAAGCGGGCTTTTTCGAGCTCATATTGCTTGAGGCTTAGATTCGAAGCGAGGGTCGCCAGCTTGACGCTTTCAACGTTGGTTTCAACGGAGCGAACAGCACTGCGCACTTGGACTTCAATTGTTTGTTCAATTTGCCGGAGGCGAACTTCCTCGCGGCTGAGCGTCGCGAGGCTTTGGCGGTAGCGTGCTTTGTCGGCTTTTTGGCCCCAGGGGTAGCTGAAGGAAAAATCAACCTGCCAGGAATGATTTTGCTGTTCAAGGGCGTCGCCGAAGGCATCGGTGCCGCTGCCATTGCGGCCGTTTAGGCCGAGCGCAGCGCCCACGGCGAGGTCAGGTTTGGTGGAATCTCGGGTGACGAGCAGGTCGAGTTTGAATTGATTGATAGCTTCGATGGAGGAGAGGAAATCCGGCTGGCTTTGTTTGGCCATCTGGTAAGAGGAAGCGAAAATCGGCGTGGCTTCGGTGACCGCGCTGAAGCGTACCGCGCCCACTGCGCCATCGAGTTCAAATTGTCCAATGAGAGCCAGCAGGGCATCTTGGCGGTCCTTAGCGGTTTGTTCAGCCAGAATGACATTACGGCGGGCGTTAGCGACCCCGACGTCAGCCGAGAGAACATCGAGATCAGTCGCAACGCCGGTATCGCGGCGAACTTTGGCTTCTTCGTAGAGTCGCGTCGCGAGAGCCAAGGAGGCATTGCGTACAATCAATTGTTCGCGAGCGAAGGCTAAATTATAATAAGCATTTTCAGTGCTTTGAATGACATTCAGCGCTTGGGCCTTAAATTCTAGGTTGGCGCGGGTTAGCCCAATTTCAGCGCGGCGAAGGGAAGCCTGATTGACGGAGGTCGTTGCGCCGTTGAGTAAATTTTGACGAACGGCGAGAGTAAGATCGGCATTATAGGCGGGGTTGATGGCCGAGTAGGCTGGATTGGCGGCGCTGCGGTCGAGCTTGCTACTCGCGCTCAAGGTCGTGCCGCTATAAAGTTGCTGACTAACACCCACACGAAGATCTGAACTGGTGGCGCTAGTGGCGCGGGAGGTGCCGACGGCCCCAGTGGAGTTTTTGCCCTGGGAACCGCTGATCGTGAGAAGGGGATCGTACCCGCTTTGCGCGAGGTTGATGCTTTCTGTGGCGAGTTGCGGATTATAGCGGCTGATTTCTAAATCGAAATTCTTGAGTAAGGCGCGAGCTACGCAGGCCGAAAGGGTGAGTTCCGGCTGGGTCGGGGACCCTTGCGCGAGTACGCGGGAGCTGGCGAGTGCGGCTACGAGGATGACAGTGGAGCAGAGGCGTAAAGAGGTTGTCATAATTAGCAAATTTAGGTGACTAAGCAATAACCCGCGGGCGAGGTGGAAAGTTTAATCTTTTTGTGACGACGGTCAGTGGGCGTTAGTTTCAATCCAGAAAAATGCCACCGCGGGTGAGCGGTGGCAGTGACCTGATAGGTGGGCGGCTTTATGGCGGGATGGGCGGCCCGGACCATGAGCTCAGGGCGTCACTGGGGTGGATTTCTTGAGTTCGCTTTCCACTAAGCCGCCGAGGTAGGAATTTTGATTAGTGCCGGCGGTAAAAAGCATGAGCTGTGTTTGTAGCTCGGCATAACGCGGATTAGCTGGACTGAGGTCGGGGAGCTTTTTTTCTTGGGCGTAGACGATCAGGCCCTGCTCGGCGGTAGCCGTCATCGCGGAAACTTCGCCGGGAGCGAGATTCTGCAAGGCACTGAGCGCGGTGCTGGCTAAATCCTTGGGGGGAGTGCGCAGCGTAAAATTTGCAAAGCTCTTAACCTCTAATTTCGCATTGGTCGCGGTCGTCGTGAAATTGGCTGCCCCTATTTTGGCTGCGGCTTGCAGTTGGGTCTGCAAGCTGCGGCCACGCTCGCTGAAAAGCTTTCGCTTTTCGCTTTCCTTATAATCGCTAGCGACGCGCTCGCGCACCTCGGTAAAAGTCGGTTGATAACCTGACAGACTTTCCTGCCAGAGTAGCACGACGATGCTGTCGGCAGTGGGCAGTGGATCAGAGAAAAAGCGTTCGGCTGAGAGACGGGCAATCGGCTCGGCGTAGCTGGCGAGCCATGGGAGATTTGCGGGCGGGAAATCTGGGGAAAAAGGCGTGATCGCTACTGCTGGCCGGCGCTGCGCGGTCAGAAATGCCGTCAGGCCAGCTGAGTTCGCGGTAAGTTTTTGCTCAAAGAGGGCGACCGTGAAATCATTGGCGGCTTTGGAGGCCAGTTGACCGGCGGCTGCGTTGCGCAGGGCGGTCTCAACCTGGGCCCGGACCTTCGGGAAATTATCCACTGGGCTGGTCGTTGGGGCGGGATCTTTTTTTGTTGCATCGATCGGCGCGGGAAAGCTGGCGATATTGGCGGAGTAGAAAGCGCGCAATTCAGCTTCGGTCGGCGCTCCCGGCGGCATAAATTCTGCGGCCTTAAACTCAACGTAACTAAAACGAGGCCGAGCCGGTACCTCGTAGCGGAAAGAATTCTCCGTATGGAATTTTTTAAGCAGCTCGTCTGTGACCACGAGGGTGGGGGTGAACGTAGCGTAATCGAGCGTGGCAACCTGCACCGTCCAATTGGACTCAGCCCGAATCAATTGCTGCTTAACATCTGCAGGGAGCACGTAACCAGGACCGCCAATGATTTGGCCGACTTGGGATAGACGCGTGTCATCGCGAAGTACGCGATTAACATCGGCGGTGGTGAAAGAGGAGCCGGTCTTGAGCGCATCGCCAAAAGCGGCATAGCGCTTTTGGTCGAACTGGCCGGCTTGATCCTGAAATGCGCGCAGGGTTAAGATGTATTTATTTACTTGATCAGCGGTTGGCGCTGGGAGGTGGATTTCGTCGGCCACAGCTAAGCCCGCAACGCGTTGGAGAGCGTATTGCTGGAGTTGGGCGCCCTCGATGGCGTTATAGCCGGCCTTGAGTTGGGCGCTCAGGTTGCCGTCACCCATGACGAGGCGAGCATCGCCTTCCTTGCCAAGGTTCACGCCAAAGAACATCTGTTCTTTCACCTTGTTGCCGGCCTTGCCGATGCCAGGGGCGGCGCCGATCGTGAAGACGAAAGGAATCGTGATGGCGAAAAGGAGGAACAGGAACACCAGTTTAGTGTGCCTCTGAAAAGTACGTTGAATCCAGGTAATCATAGGGGGAAAGAGGCCCAAAGTAGAAATGGCTCGCTGGCTGTCAACAGGGGAAGCAATGACCGGGTTGGGAGCTAGCTAGGCCTCGCCCGTCGCTGGGTGGGGCATTTTATCGAGCGCGGCGCGGTAACCAAGGCCATCTGCTGATAGGTTCCGCCGCGCCAATGGCAGCGACCTGAGCCTATTTAGTGGGATAACAATAAATGCTACTCGGCGCTAGCGAGTTAAAGCTGGGCCCACCTTCAGGTAAGCGTGGGGGCAGACTCCTGCGGCTCATAGCGATAGTCGGAGAATCCCTTGAGGATAGCCCAGTGGATGAGCTTTTCCGTGCTGTGAAGGTTTAACTTGCTCAAGATATTCTGGCGATGAGTCCGGATCGTCGCGGGACTGATGCCGGCGCGGCGGGCGATTTTATCATTAGCCCAACCGTAGCCAAATAACGGCATGAGTTCGAGTTCCCGGGAGGAAAGAATCTTTGTAAAGTGATTCGGCTCCGCGCGGGCTGCCGCCATCGCGTGGCGCACGGTCTGGGAGAAGTATCTTTGGCCAGACTGGATGGCTTCAATCGCGACCAGCAGTTCGGTGGTGCTGGTATCAGTCTTTAATAACAGGCCGCTTACCTTGCTCCGCTGGACCAGAGCAAGCACTTGATCAGGAGCTGAAGCCGTGAGAATCAAAATTCGTGTGCGGGCCTGGAGGTGATGGAGTCCCGCGATAACCTGGAAACCGCTAATATCCGGCAAGCCTAGATCGAGCAAAATGAGATCGGGTCGATGTTCGCAGGCTAGGCTCAGGCCTGAGGCGCCATCTCCAGCCGAAAAAATAATAGTCTTTGGGGGCGTGATTTCGCGTAATTGCCTGATGAGGAAATCGCGAATTAAAGTATCATCATCGATGCAAAGGAGAGTGAATGGTAGCATGGTGAGCAAATTCCGAGTATGGCCAGTTAATGAAAAGCCAGTCCCTGCGGCGGCCTGCAAATGGGCCTTTATTTAGGTGAGCACGTCGCGAACCAACGCGTAGCTCACTGGATGAGGCTCTGGCCTATCCCACGGACTAATCACGTCATGCCTCTTGGGGCCGTTCGTGCTGCGGTACGCCGGCGGCGGAACCAATCAAAGATACGACATCGTCGTCAGTAAGGCCATGCCGCCTACGCCTAACAGCGCCGCCAGGGCGAGGGGAATATAGCTAAGAAAAATAGTACTAAAATATAACCCAAAAGAACCGGCCGCGATCGCTAAGGCGGGCGCGTATTGATTTTGCGTTATTAAAACGATCCCAAGAAAGCCTAAACCAAAAACGGCCCGAAAGCGGATGAAAGGATACAGGCTAATCATACCAAGCAGGAGCATGAGCCCAATAAAAGCGTCAACTAATCCCAGTAGGACAAACGGATGGCTTCCGAGCTTAGCCCAATCCAGCGCGAGTACTACTTCGATGCTCGGTAAAATCAGCGCGACTGCGCTCAGCAGGCAGATGAGCGCCGCTGAGCGGGTGCCCCACTGGGCCGCATTCATCATGGCAATAGACCGGTCGGCCTTGCCTTTCGTATCCTTCGTTTTGCCTTCCGCTGCCGCGAGAAAATCTTGAACGGTAATCGGTGTAGCGCTGCCTGTTTGCTCGGCATTAATTACGGTAAAGTTTTTTTGTTTGAATCCTAACTTTTTCTTCTCCGGCCAGAGCGTGGCTTTCAGGTCAGCGTGGCTGCCAATGGTGGCCCATTGCTCCGTGATGTTATCATAATAAAAAGTTTCCGGCGTCACGCTTTTGGCGGGATCACTCGATTCAGTGAGTGAGGCCAACTGCTCAGTGGTAAAAGGCCCCCGCGCCTCGGTGTCATGCTGACCGCGGATATAATATTCTAGTCCGGAGGAGGCGGAAGAGTCGCTCGACATAACGCTAATTTGCGATGCGTGGCAGGTACGGCAAGAGTGAATTGCTCGAATTACATGCGAGCTAAGTCTGTGCGTAGTCCGAGCAGATGCAGCCCAGTCTCCAAAACCGTGAGGGTGCGATGGCAGAGGAGAAGCCGACGTGCGCGCAAGGCTGGATCATCCACGATGACCTTATCGGCAGCATAAAAAGAGCTGTAGTCGCCCGCTAATTCATAGAGGTAGAGACTGAGGAAGTGCGGGCGCAGATTATTAGTGGCGAGCTGGACCGCATCAGAAAATTTAACCAATTTTCGGGCGAGCATGATTTCAGCCGCGGTGGCTGGGGCGGTGGCGCCACTTACCGGTGGTTGCGCCGGATCAAAACCGGCTTTGCGGAAAATGCTGCGGATGCGCGCGACGGCGTATAAGAGATAGGCCGCCGTGTTGCCTTCGAGTGAGATCATTTTTTCCCAGGTGAAGACATAATCGCTGGAGCGATTCTGGGAGAGGTCCGCGTATTGGACTGAGGCGACGCCGACGACATCGGCGATGGCGCGCCGCTCGGCTTCCGGGAAATCGGGATTTTTGGTGCTGACTAACTGGAAGGCCCGCTCGCGCGCCTCGTGGAGCAGATCTTTTAAGCGAATGTTTTCTCCGTTGCGAGTTTTGAGCGGTTTATTGTCTTCGCCGAGTACCGTGCCGAAATCCACATGCTCGAGTTGGGGGAGCGGGCGCCGTGTTTGTTCGAACCATTTTTTGGTGGTGAGAAAGAGCTGATCCATGTGATCGCTCTGGCGGAAATCGATGACGTAGGCCACGCCATCGGCTTGGAAATTTTCGCTGCGATAGAGCGCCGTCGCGAGGTCGCTGGAGGCGTAGTTGGCCGCGCCATCTTTTTTGCGAATGAGGAAGGGTTGGGTTTTGAAGCGAGGATGTTCGGGGTGGAAGACGACGAGCGCGCCTTGGCTCTCGGCGGCGAGGCCGCTGGCGGTGAGCTCTTGGTAGACGCGGGCAACCTTGTCGTTATAAAAACTCTCCCCGAGGGTGTAATCAAATTTGATACCCAGTTGGTCGTAGATGACTTGGAAGGCGGCGAGGGAGACATCGTTGATTTTCTGCCAGATGGCTAAATTAGTCGCATCGCCCCCCTGGAGTAGCACGAGCTCTTGCTGGGCTTGGGTGAGTACGGCTGGATCAGCTTCGGCGGCATGGTTGCCGAATTTATAGAGCCGCTCAAATTCTTCTAACGGATCAGCGGCGAGGGCCGCGGGATCAAGGTGGCGTTTGTAAGCCCAAATGAGTTTGCCGAATTGGGTGCCCCAGTCGCCAATATGATTATCGCGAATAACTTTTGCGCCGGAGAAAACCAACAGCCGGCAGAGCGCCTCGCCGATCACCGCGGAGCGCAAATGGCCGACGTGCATTTGTTTGGCGGTATTCGGCGAAGAGTAATCCACGATCCAGGTTTGTCCGCGGCGCGCACTAGCTGCGCCCGACTGGAGGTGCTGTTCTGAATCGTAAATTTGTAGCCAGCGGAGGAGGGCCTCCGGCTTCAGGCGGAAATTGATAAAGCCGGGCCCCGCTAGTGTTAATTCGAAATCAGCGGAGAGTTCGCCGAGCAGGTCGACGATCTGTTGGGCCAGCGCGCGTGGATTTTGCTTCTCGCGCTTGGCAAAAGCTAAGGCGCCATTGGCCTGAAAATCTCCATTAGCTGGGTCGGCCACGCGCACCTCAGGCTGGAAGCCACGTTCGCTCAAATTGAGCTTACCGGCGGCCACTCGCAGGGCGGCATCAAGGTGATTGGCAATGTTAAACGGGAGATCCATTAGCGGATTCAGGAATCGCGCTTGGCATTGAGCAAGAAGGATTTTGGCGCCATGATGACCAACAAAAGAGTCCCATTGCATGACCCTGCCGATCTCTTGATTTAGGCTTAAATGGCTTATTTTAGTCTCGACAAAATCGATAAAACTCTTTGCTTTTTTCCCCCTTGCGCCGCACGGCGTCATCCCCCGCAACACTATGACCTCCATGAGAAAACGTCCAATTCCTACCCGCCGCTTCATTAAGCCTTCGTTTACTTCCTTGATTGAGAAGAAACGTGATGGCCAGGAATTCACGCAGGAGGAAATCCGCTATATTATTGATTCTACCTTAGATGGGGAAATGCCCAAGCACCAACAATCGGCGCTCCTCATGGCGATATACTTCGCTAATATGTCGGCCCAAGAAACCGCTATTCTCACCGAAGAAATGATGCTTTCGGGCGAAGTCATCGACTTATCGCATATCGCCAAGCCGAAAATCGATAAGTACTCCACTGGCGGAGTGGGTGACAAAACGGCGCTCGTCTTAGCTCCTTTGGCCATGGCCAGTGGGGTGGTGGTGCCGATGATGTGCGGCGTAGAACAAGAGTATGTAATTACGACGCTGGATAAACTTTCGGCCGTGCCGGGCTTCAAGAGCCACATGACGATTCCGCATTTCGTCGACCAATTAGCTCGGGTAGGTGGCGCAATCGCGGAGCAGAGTCCTGAACTCGCGCCGGCGGATCAGATTTTCTATGATCTTCGTCTTGAGACTGGCACCATCCCTAGCCTGCCACTGATTACCGGCAGCGTCCTTTCGAAGAAGCTCGCGGAGGGGGCCGAGGGCCTCGTGATCGATGTGAAGTGGGGCAATGGCTCTTTCATTCGCGACCTCGAGCAAGCGAAGCAATTGGCCCGTTCCATGACGCGCGTGGGCCGTTCGATGAAGCGCCGCTGCGTTGCATTGGTCACGGATATGAATCAGCCGCTCGGCGACACCGTCGGCACAGCGCTTGAAATTAAGGAAGCTATCGCCCTGCTGAAAGGCGAAGGTCCTGAGGACATGAAAGAGCTCGTGCTGAAACTCGGCATGGAAATCGTTCGTCTCGCCGGCGTGGCTGGCTCGACCCTTTCGGCGAAGCAGACCGTGCAGCGTCACCTCACGGATGGTTCGGCACTCGAAAAGTTTAAGGATATGATCAAAGCGCAGGGCGGTGATGTCTCCTACATTGATCATCCTGAAAAATTCCCCACCGCGCGCCATATTCGGAAGCTGCCCGCACCCAAGCGCGGTTATGTGCATACGATCAATGCGGCCATGATCGCCAAGGGCGTATCGATTCTGGGTGCCGGCAAAGATTCTGCCCACCACAACAAAATTGATTATGCCGTCGGGGTTTCCGAAATCAGAAAGGTCGGCACGCAGGTCAAGCAAGGCGAGCCGCTGATGATGATCCATTACAACGATGAGGCGAAGCTCGAGCAGGCCCTCAATTATTTTAAGGATGCCTATCGGCTCGCGCCCAAGCGGCCGATCCCGCCTCCGCTGATCGTTGAGCGGGTGGCTTAAGTTGTCCTCGTACTTTTTCAGGCCGATCCAATTTTGCTGGATCGGCCTTTTTCTTTGCCCTTGGGGCTCGAGCGGCTTTGCGTGAGCTCGCATGGAAGACCTCGATGACAAATCACCCATTAATCCTGGGCGCGCCGCCCTCGGCGAACCGCTGCCGCCGGAGCAATGGTCGAAGCCGTGGGCGCAGTTAAAGTTTGTTTCCTTTCAGCCTGCCATCTTCCCGCGCATGCTCGGGGAGGTCTCGCGCGATGCACGGCCTGGCGATCTGGTGTCGGTTTATGATAAATTTGGCCATCGCGTCGGGACGGGATTATTTAATCCGCGGGCTAAAATGCCATTACGCGTCGTCGTTCACTCGAGCGAACCCATCGGCGAAGAATACTTCGCGTTGGCGATCCGTCGGGCGATCGCGCTGCGCCAGACGCTGTTTCAACTCGATGCTCAGACCGACGCCTATCGAGTAATTAACTCGGATGGAGATGGGCTGAGTGGGCTCACTATAGATCGCTATGCCGATGTTTTGTACTGCGATGTTTATTCGCTCGGGATGTTTCAGCGGCTACCGCAATTCCTGCCGCTGCTCCATGAGTTACTGGGGACCAAACACGTGCGCGTGCACGTCGATCATGACCTCGGTAGCCTCGAAGGTATTAAGCCCTCCCAGATGAAGGAGCTCACCGCTTCCGCTCCGAATAAGGTGCGCATCAAGGAAGGTGGCGTGAAGTACGAAGTGGATTTTACCGAAGGCCACAAAACCGGCTTCTTCTGTGATCAGCGCGATAATCGGCGGCGTTTTGGGTCAATGGTCGCGGGCGCTCGGGTGCTCGATCTTTGCAGCTATACCGGTGGCTTCGCGATCAATGCCGCCTTGGGCGGAGCGAGTGAGATCACGGCAGTAGATCTGGACGAAACCGCCATCGCGCAAGGGCGGCGCAATGCTAACCTAAATCAGATTTCTCCCAATAAATTGAAATGGGTGCACACGGATGCTTTTGCTTACGCTCGGCAGATGCAAAAAAATGGGGAGCAGTTTGATGCTGTGCTCTGTGATCCCCCGAAATTTGTCATGACGCGCGAGCCAGCCGGAGCTTCTGAGGGGATGCGGAAATATTCCGACCTCAATCAGATCGCGGCTAGTTTGGTCAAGCCGGGCGGTCTTTTCGTTACCTGTTCCTGCTCGGGTCTCGTCTCACTCGAAACTTTTGAGGAATGTGTGATCAAAGGCGCTCATCGGCTTAATCGCCGACTGCAATTCTTCGATCGCACCGGCCCGGGCGTGGATCACCCCGTTTATTCTAATTGCCCGGAAAGTCGCTACCTCAAAGTGCTCTGGTCGCGCGTGGTCTAGGGCGCCGCGCGCTGGCTGGCCATTTCAGCCGAGCACAATCTCGTGCCAGGCTTCGCGGGCGTGATATTCGGCCACCTGGAAATAGGCCGTCGACGACAGCACGTAGGGCTGGGTCGAGGTACAATCATAACGACACGCTGCCCCGCGCAATGATTGGCCCGCGCGCAATTGCTCCAGCCCTAAACGGGCCGCGGGCATAAAAGTCCGAGTGCTCCAGAAATCCGCGGCGATGTGGACCGTACTTCTCACCCAATCCCCTTGGGGGATCATAAATTTTTCCAACGGCAAGGTGCCCGCGCGTACCGCCTGGAGCGGCTGACCGATCACCGGCCAAGCCAGTTGGAGCCGCTGATTCTCTGGGGTAACATGCAGTTCAAGGTATTCGGCCCCGCCCTCGATCTGCAGGAAGAATTCACAAATATCGCCGAGCTCCCACGTGTACTCATTCAGCTGCCGCGCACGATTGCCGGGAGCTTTCCCCATAAAAATCGATTCGAGCCAAAGCCCTGGCGACTCCCAGCTGATGCGCGCCCAGCCCGGTTGAAATCCCGATTCAGCGCCCGCGGCCCGCCACGCTTGCTGGAGGGGTTGCCAGCTGGCCGAGATTATTTGGGGCGAGAGCTCTGTGAGGTCCGCGGATGGTTTACGCCAGGGGGCAGCGATCCAAACCGGAGGGCTCATTTCTGGGGTAACGGGTAGTACAGGCATAAGCTAGTTCTGGGGTGCTACCGTTATATTTCAGCGAGGAATACCGTTGGCGCTTTAATCCTAAGAAGCAGGGGCAGTTGCTGGGGGCGTATCCCAGGACTTAATTTCGGCCAGCCACTCTGGAGCAAAATTCATTTTCTGCGCGGCCAAGGCATTGTCGAGATGCGCTGGGGTGCGAGCGCCGACGAGAACGGTTGTTACCAGTGGATTTTGCAGCACCCAGGCCATGGCGAGTTGCAGCGGCGGCACGCCCACCCGGGTGGCCAAGCGATGCAGCAAGGTTACGCGGGAAAAATTGCGTTCATTAAAATAAATATCCGCGTGCCCTGGGATCACATCGAAGCGGGTGCCTTTGGGTACGGCCGAACGATCAGCGGTGTATTTGCCCGTGAGGAAACCGGCCGCCAGCGGGCTGTAGGCCATCACGCCCACCTGCTCGCGCTGCACTACGGGAAAAGCATCGTGAGTGGATTGCAGGAGGTTGTAAGGCAGCTGGATGGTTTCAAAGCGCCGCAGGCCCAGTCGGCGACTGGCTTCGAGGGCGGCTTGCAGTTGCGGGCCCGAATGATTGCTGCAGCCACCGGCGCGAGCGAGACCAGCGCTGACGACGGCATCGATTGCGGCCGTGGTTTCTTCAATCGGCGTGACGCCATCGTAACTGTGATAAAGATAAAGATCGATGCGGTCGGTCTGGAGGCGGCTGAGGCTGGCCTCGATGGCGGCACGGACGTGGGCGCGGGTAAATTCCCGCGTGACCTTGGTCACCAGGGTAATTTGGTCGCGACAACCGCGGGCCTGCAACCAGCGCCCCACGATTTTTTCCGAAGAATGCATTTCATCGGATACTTCTCGCGTGTCAGTTATGCCGAGGTGGTCGCGGCGATAGGCTTTCGCTTGGCCGCCGCCATAGGCTTCGGCGGTATCGAACAGGGTGATGCCGTTCTCGCGGGCATAATCCATCAAGGCAAAAGCGGTCGCCTCCGGAATTTCCCGGCCGAAGGTCGCACAGCCGAGAGAAAGTCGACTAACGCTTAGGGTGCTACGCCCCATCGTCGCAGGCATGGTGGTGGTTTATTTTACCAGCTGGTCCACCCGCCATCGACGACGAGATTATGGCCGGTGACGTAGGAGGCGCTGTCGGTTAAGAGAAAAAGCGTAGGCCCGACAATTTCTTGATTGTGACCGATGCGATTGAGCGCGGTTTTTCGGTTTAAATCTTGAATGAGACCAGGGTGAGCTTTCTGCACTCCTGGGTTGGGGAAGGGGCCTGGCGAGATGCAGTTGAAGCGAATACCAGCCGGTCCATAGTGAACGGCGAGATAGCGCGACATCTGTAAAACGGCCGCCTTGCTGGCGCCATAGTCAATGGGGTTAGGCGCCATCGGGTCATGATAAATGCGCGGATCAGGCGATACGATGCCGTACATGCTGGAGTAAAGTATGATGCTCCCCGAGCCACGAATTTTCATTTTCTCAGCCAGGGTTCGGCAAAGCACGAAGGTGGGGGTGAGCGCCAGATCGAAGGTGCGTTGGAATTCATCCGCGGTGAGCACTTCCAAGCGTTTGCCGCTCGATGAGGCCGTCACCAGATGCACGACTCCGTCCGGCAAGCCGTGAGTAGCCACGAGCGTATCGATGGCTGCGGGCAGACCCGCGGCATCATAAAAATCGAGCGCGAGAGGCACCGTGCGGGTGAGTTTTTGTTCACGGACCAGCGCTTCCGCTCGGCCGGGTAAGTCAAAGCAGATTACCTTGGCACAGTGCGCATCGAGTTCGCGCGTGATGGCTGAGCCGAGATAGCCGGCTCCGCCCGTGACCCAGATCGTTTTACCTTCAAGAGAGTGCCAGGATTTCATTTTGCAGTATAGCCGCCGTCGACCGGTAGATTAGCTCCCGTGATATATGTTGAGGCATCGCTGAGCAGAAAGACCACCGCGCCGCCCAGTTCCCGCGGGTCCGCCATGCGACCGAGCATGGTCATTTTTCCGTAACGCTCGAGAAAGGCTGGGGCTTGGGGTTTGCTGACGTTAAAAATACCGCCGGGAGAAACCACATTAACCCGCACCCCTTGAGTACCGTAGTGAGAAGCGAGGTAGCGCGTCAGATTAATCATGCCGCCTTTGTGGAAAAAATAATCCGGCGGAGCTTTCATCGCGGTGCCTTCATACAGCCACGGATTCATGCCAATCGTGCCCATTTGCGACGCAATATTGACGATGCTGCCAGACCCTTGGGCCGCCATCACATCGCCAAACGTGCGAATCGCGGCGAAAAATCCGGTGGCGTTGGTGGCCATTGATTCTTTCCAGGCGGATAGATTATCGCTGAAGGAAGTCATGGGACGGCTGGCCGCATTGTAAACGATCCCATCCACTCGTTGGTGCTGGGCTAGGATGCGATCGCGGAGAGCGTGAAGGGAAGCTTCGGAGTGGGTGTCAACTTCCTCCGGGTGAATAACCCGGCCGGCGGCGCCTTCCTGCGCGACCAGCGAATCGAGTGAGGCGCGACTGCGGGAAGCGACTACCACGGTGGCGCCGGCTTCACCGAGAGCCTTAATGAGCGCCGGCCCGAGGAGACCGGTGCCGCCAAATTGAATGATAACTTTGCCTTGGAGAGAAAACATAGGGGACTGGGATATAATAGGGTGGGGGGTGGAAAAAGTGGACTCAGATGCATCGGCCGCCATCAACTTCGAGGCAAACGCCGGTGACAAATTCGGAGGCGGGATCAGCTAAAAATACGGCGGCATTAGCAACATCGGTGGATCGGCCCAAGCGGCCGAGGGGAATCGAGGCGGTAAACTTAGCGCGATTCTCCGGTGTGTCGGCGCTGCCCATGAAGGTGGTGAGGAGAGGCGTCTCGGCCAGCGCCGGATTAATCGCGTTCACCCTGATTTTGTCAGGGGCCAATTCCACGGCCATCGATTTTGTAATGAGAACGACGGCGCCTTTTGATCCATTGTACCACGTCAGCCCCGGGCGGGGGCGCACCGCGGCGGTGGAGCCGATGTTGATGAAGCACCCGCTCTGCTGCCGGCGAAATACGGGCACGCAATGCTGTGCCGCGAGGTAGAGGCTCTTAACATTAACTTGGAAAATTCGGTCAAACTCCGCCTCGCTCACGTTCAGCATGGGTTGGTTAGCGTGGCTGATGCCGGCATTGTTGACCATGATATCGATGCGGCCGTAATGCTGCACCACGGTCGCAATTAAATGCGCCATCGCCTTATTTTGCGTCACATCGACGGCGCAGAAAATGGCGTCATAGCCGCGAGCGCGCAGTGCGGCGGCGACTTTTTCACCGGTAGTAACGTTGAGATCTGCGACCACCAGCTTGGCCCCTTGCGCCCCATAGGCCTGGCAAATGCTTTCGCCAAAGCCCGAGCCAGCTCCGGTCACGATCGCGACGAGATTCTGAAGTCGCATGGTAGCTACGCCGCTATTTTTACGAACGGATTACGGATTCGCATCCCGAGAAAGCTGGTTAGCTTATTGATACGGAGAGCGCACGGCGGGTTTGATCTCAGTCGGTAGAGCGTCGATCAAGCCTTGGACGAGATCGAGCCGTTGCTTAACGTAGCCCGTAATCGCCACGACATCGGCGCCAATGCCAACAACGCGATAGCCTTCCGCCACGAGTTCTGGCAGCGGCGCAATGAGGCCAGCCGTCATCGCAAATTTGCCGAATTTCTTGCAAGCCGCGGCGACCCGCTTCCGAGCTGCGACCACTTCAGGTGCGCCAATCTCTCCCGCTTTACCGATGCGATGACTGAAATCACCCGGTCCAAAAAGGATGCCGTCAAAGCCGGGCACGGCGGCGATTTTTTCCACGTTCTCTAAAGCCTCGGGTGATTCAATTTGTAAGATAACTACCCGTTCAGTATTCGAGTGCTTGATATAATCGCCCATCGGGACGAGGCAGAATTGACCATCAGTATTGCCGCCATCCAGCGCGCGTTTGCCAATGGGGTGGAAACGGACCCACTCGACAATCTGGCGAGCTTCTTCCGCGCTCGCGACGTGGGGGACAATGATCCCCGTGGCATCAGCTTCAAATGGTCGAATATAGTCACTGTAGCTGCCGCGACTTACCCGCACGAGGGAATCGATATTGTGCAGGCGAGCTGCGCGGATCTGGTTTTCCAACGCCAGCCAGTCGTTCGGGACGTGCTCGCAGCAGAGCCAGACGGCATCGACGCCGGAGAGACCCGCGATTTCGATCACGCGTGGATCGGAGAGATTAATTTTGAGCACCGTGGGGAGTTGACCTTCACGGAGAAGTTTGAGGACACGACTAGGACGAAGTTTCATAAGAGACGGGGGTTTAAATTTCAGTGAGCAAAACTTCGCGACCACCTTCGTCGCGACTACGAATACCAGCGATGACGAGCTGCATGAGCTCAACAGTTTCAGCAAAGGGGAACGGATAAAATCCCGTGCGGAGATAGCTAATAAAAGCCTCGAGCTGGGTTTTAAACGCGTAGAAAGAATCACCGGAGACGGTTTGGACTTTCCCGGCGGTGCCGCAGAGTTGCAGGCAGCCAAAGCTACCGTACATGTCAGCCGATGCTACGACGATAATGTCGGCCCCGCACTGATGTTTTAAGTGCACAATATTGCGGTCGCGCGTGCCGGTATTGCGCGCCGAAATGAAACCAGGCCCGAGAATGGGGTAGATGGCCTCGAGGGCGTGGATGCCGTAAGTCTCCCAGCTTTTGGGCGTGGTGATGCTCACAAAGCGCAAATCGCCGAGTTCCCGCGTCGATAACCGGTAAGGCAAAAACTCCTTGGTGTAGCGCATGCTGCTCGAAGACATGATCGGCTTGCCGGCGGCGACCCAGTCCTGAAATATTTTGAGATCAGGCGCATTATCGGTGAGCGGTTTATCAATGAAAACGGGCAGACCAGCTTCGACGAAAGGCCGCGCGCGGGCGACGTGTTCGTGGCCGATATCGGTCGCGATGACGACCGCGTCGACGTGTCCGATGACGTCAGTTGGTTTAGCGACCACCTGCGGTATGAGGGCGCACTGCGCCACATGTTCTGCGGTAAAGCCGCCATCGCCCACGCAGCAGATATGGGTGACCTTAGCGCCGGCAATCGTGAGGGTATCGAGCGGCTGTTTATTGAGATATTGGGGAATGCCGGCGAACGGGCATTCGCGGGTCATCAGTTCGCGGTTGTAGCCGTTAAACATCGCGCTCCAAGAATACGGATGACCGTTGCCCGGAGTGCTGCCAATCATGGCGAGCCGAATAGCTTGAGGGTGTTTAACTAGACTCATAGGGGAAGGGGTGGGCGGACGACGGCGGGGTTATTCGACATTAAGGCTCAATTTACCGGTGAGATACTGCCCGCGCCAAACGTCGAGCGCGTCGGCCACGTACTGTTTCAGTGGGCGCTTCTCACCGACATGCTTGAGGAGTTCCGGCAGCCAGCGATTGCCGAAGCGCACGTGTTGGGTTTCATCCGCAATATCGTAGCGAACAAATTGCTCGCTGAGTTGATCCCCTGATTTTTGATGAGCTTCCACGCGGCGGTGGCGGTAGGGGAAGGCGTGCACTTCGTTGCCCATGGTCAGCATGCAATACTGCATGACGGGCGGAAATTGACTGCGCCATTTGTAGATATGCAGATATTGCGGCGACTGAAAGGGATCCATGTTGTGGCCCCGCATCCATTCATAACCCATCAGACAGTGCCGCACTTCGTCGTAAAGATGGCGGGCCGTATCAAATTGGAATTCCCACGGCATGTGGGGGACGAGGTACATAATCAGGCCGACAGTTTCGGCGGCTAACATCTCGGTTGAGTAGCGCTCAAATTCTTCGACCGTATGTTCGCCGTAGTTTTCCTCCACCGGCATGGGCTCCAAATCCGCGGCTCGATTGGTGAAACGACTATCACGGGCCGCTTCGCGCGGCGGAGTGAAGGGGGTGCGGCTCGTCGGTGGGCGGGGCGCTTTTTTAGACCGTGCTTCTAGCCCGCTAACGCCAGCCGCATGGGCCAGGAGGGCGCCAATGTATTTTTCCCACGTGCGGGCGGCCGCGGTAATCTTGCCAGCTCGAGCGGCAGCGGCG
>Ga0214919_10004309_pt1 | contig 20884 bp, 6 predicted proteins | sample LL1503_MetaG_FD_177994 | JGI IMG/M metagenome (GOLD analysis project Ga0214919, IMG submission 177994) | Freshwater microbial communities from Lake Lanier, Atlanta, Georgia, United States - LL-1503 | ecosystem: Environmental > Aquatic > Freshwater > Lake | place: USA: Georgia | collected 2015-03-15 | reverse complement strand
CTATAATTCTTGAGAAGAAATCATCAGTTGTTGTTCCATTGCTGTAATCATATTGAGCATCAAATTCAATCCACAAATAAGATGTTGAAGACTTTTGAGTATAAGTTATAGTTGCTACATTAGTGTATGTTGTGGTGTTGATTGTCGTTGTTGCAGACATATTCAAATCTGAGTAGTTATATACTCTTGTGTTGATTACTTCACCAACATCCCAAGCAGTACGAGTTACAACACCAGTTCTGTCAATACTCCAAATTTCTGCACCTGTGGATTCATTTAAGTCTCTAACAATTCTATATCTTGTTGTTCCTGTACCAGTTGCGTAAACATCAACGCCAAAATTAGTATTATTTTTGTAATAATAAAGCAAACCAGGTGTATCATTTGTATTATTGTCAAGGAAAATATCACCTTGGGCCTGTCCAGCTTTTGTGAAATTATTGCCACCAGAATAGAAATAACTGGCGCTTGATATATTTCCTCCAACAAATAAAGTTTGACCAATACCCACACCACCAGATACAGTTAAGGCTCCTGAAGTAATTGAAGTGGAAGCAGTTGTACTTGTTATTGTAGTTGTTCCACCAATAAATGCGTTTCCAGTGATACCCAAACCACCCTTGACTTGTAATGCGCCAGAAATTGTGGATGTAGAATTTGTCCCATAATAAACAGTTGCAGCAGTTCCACCAAATACAACAGCATCAGAAGTGCCATTATTATAGAAAAATCTGATTGGGTTAGTAGTAAGAGAGCCAATTGCAAGATCACCAGAATTAGATGCTAAATAAACTGCATTAGCTGTATTGAAAGCAGAAGTAGTAGCTGCCCAACCTGATGAATTAATACCAAAGTCGCCAAAGTAAGTTGTATCTGTTGTGCTATCATTACTTACAATGTAGTCAGATGATGCATTATTACCAGCATTATGATTATGAACTATAACTTGTGTATATGAATTGGAATTTCCAGCAAAGAATGCAACATTTCCAGTAGCATTATAATCAAGAGTACCACCAACACCCAATTGACCGCCAATATATACAGGTCCTCCAATGCCAACGCCACCTGTAACAACAAAAGCACCCGAAGTTGTTGAACCATAACCAGGTTGAGTGGTGTTACTTATAAGAACAGTCCCACCAAAATTTGCATTACCTGTCATTCCCAATCCACCAGCAATAACAACAGCACCAGTAGAAGTGGAAGAAGAATTTAAAGTTCCATTACCAAATTGTGTATATCCACCAAACTCATTGAAATTAACTGTCTGGCCAGCAGAAGCACTTATTATTGGTAAACCTGATATATCACTTACAGCAAATATTTCACCAGAAGATAAATTGCTATCAATAGAAAATACTGATCCTTGAGAACCTTCAAAATTAAGTGAATTATCAGTAAGAACGGTTAGTGTTATTGGTGAACTTGATGTATTTCCAATGAAAGACATACTTGGATTTGTTGTAATTCCTGTATATCCTAAAGAAGCTTGGGCAAATGTTAATTGTCCAGATATTCCAACTCCACCGCCTACCAAAAGTGCTCCAGTCCAAGTGTTCGAAGATGCGGTAGAAGCAAAAATCTTAGCTGTTCCACCTACATTTATGGTTCCAGCAAATCCAGCGCCACCAGATACAACCAATGAACCTGTTGATGTGCTTGTAGATGTTGTTGTACTTGTAGCATTAATGGACTCTCCGACATATACAGCGCCAGTAATTCCAACACCACCCTTGATTTGAACAGCACCAGAAGTAGTATTGGTTGAGTTTGTACCAATATTTTGAATTATTGCACCAGTATTATCAATTCTAAACTTGGATGATGCATTAACTTGAAGATTCATCAAGTCACCAGTAAAACCAGTGTTTGCATTTACAGCAATCATGGTTCCATTTAAGCTACCATTAAAACTTGATGTTGTTTGTTCAACTTTTAAGGCTGCATCTGTTCCTGAAGGCGAATTACCTCCTGGAAAACCCGAAATTCTCAAACCAAGTAATGCAGTATCAAAGAACAAACTTGTAGTTGCTCCTAGTCCTGATCCAACTTTAAACTGAACTACACCATCGGTTCCGCCTGATACTGCAACTCCGCTGGATGTCATTGGTGTCCAACTCAACACACCGCCAGAATTAGATTGTAACACTGAACTTCCTGTAGCTGGTGTTGTTGCTGGTAATGTGTATACTGTATTTCCTGAAGCAGAAGATACAAAAGCAGTGTAATTAGCACCATTGAATAATTGAAGTCTTCCGCCAATACTTAAAGATTGACCAATACCCACACCACCTGTAGCAATAAATGATCCTGTTGTAGCTGTTGTTGAAGCAGTACCAGAAGTAACAGCCATTCCAGAAACACTTAATATGTCTGTTGATGGATTGTATACTAATGTTGTGTTTGAAGATACTGCTAATCCTGAACCAGTGTTAAAAGTAGGAGTAAATAATACTGGATGGCTTGCATTTGTAGAAGCTAAAACTACATTTATATTTGTTGCAGTAGTAGCAATTCCAGAAGTAGTTGCATTACCTACTGATAATGTGGATTGTGCTACATATGTTGGTGTAGCACCAGAACCAGCTGAAGTTAAGACGTACCCTGAATTTGAATTTGCAGTTAATCTTGCCCAAGTAGATGAAGTATTGGCATAAAGTATATCTCCTACAGTAAATGCAGTTTGAAGACCAGTACCTCCATAGTAAGCTGTAATTGAAGTTCCAGCCCAAACACCAGTAACTATTGTTCCAAGAGCAGTAAGACTAGAGTTAGTTACACCTGTCCCTAAGGATGTATTTGAAAGAACAGTTGTGTTATTGATTTTATATGTACTGCCTGAAACCAAATTCCATGATTCAGAAGAAGACCAACCTGTGCCTGTATACCAGTTAATAGATTTATCAGTTGCACCTTTAAGGGTAATTCCGCCACCTTCAGCAGTAACATCAGATGGAGATGTCACAGAACCAAGTTCTATATTTTTATCATCAACAGTAAGTGTAACTGAGTTTATAGTTGTTGTTGTGCCATTTATTGTCAAATCGCCAGCAACAAATAAACTACCTCCAATACCAACTCCGCCTGTTACTACCAAAGCACCTGTAGAAGAGTTTGTTGATGCTGTACCTGCTGTAATTGCCAAACCTGATGTTGAAAGAATTAAAGTAGAAGGATTGAATGATAAAGCAGTATTTGAAGAAGTAGCAAGTCCTGAACCAGTAGCTGATGGACTAAATCTTAGTGTGTGAGCAGCATTTGTAGTTGCGTTTACTACATTTACATTTTGTGCAGTTGTAGCAGTACCAGTAAGTGAACCAGTTATAATACCATTGTTTATAGTTACACCAGAAATTGCAGTTGCTGATGAAACATATAAACTTCCACCTATTCCAACACCACCAGAAATAGATAATGCTCCAGTTGTTGTTGAAGTTGATGCAATAGTAGATGTAATTGCAACACCAGAAGCAAATGTTTTGCTACCTATTAATGTTTGAGATCCTGTTGTTATAAAACCACGAGCAGAAGTACTTGCATCTGGGATATTATAAGTATGAACACTTCCACTTGAAACAATGTTAAAATCTACACCAGATGTTCCAGTAGTTAAAGTTTGAGCATTTGCAGTTAATAAATTTAAGGATGCAAGACCAGTGATTGCTGAACCACTACCAGGCAAAATACTTGACACTGGTGTTACAGTCAAAATCATGCTTGGAATATCTGGTCTTGTTGGTAAAGTAAGTCCAGTAAATGTTCCAAATTGTAAGTTAGCATCTGGTGAGCTAAATGCTAATTCAACGTATTGACCACTGATGAACGTACTTACAAAATTGAGAGCAAATACAGTGTCTTGGTCTTTAGCTTGAATTGTTTGTCTGGTATTTGATAAAGGTACATTTGTTCCATTAATTTTAAACCACATATCAACATTTTTAGGTTGAGTTCCTGCTGCTAGTGATAATTGAGCAGAAAATTGAACATTGAAAACACCAGAATCATTTATATAAACTCTAGTAGTTGTACCTGAGCCAATTGAAACTTTATTAGCTTCATAAGTAGTGTTGTAAGTGACAAGAGTTTCTGTGTTTGCAGCAGATACAAGTTGAATTGCTGTGCTTCCAAAAGCACCATAAGTAGGAGATAATAAACCTTTCCAAGTTATTCCATATCCAGATGTTGAATCTGCAGCGAGAATTGTTAAGTCATTTCCTACTGGGAATTTTGATAAAGTGTTTCCTGATCCAACAAGAATGTCACCCTTAGTAAATGAATTATATCCTGTTCCCCCATAATAAGAAGTGATTGTGCTTCCTGCCCAAGTACCATTTATAAAACCATTATTAAATGTAACACCAGATATTGCCGTAGCAGAAGCAACATATAAACTTCCACCTATACCAACACCACCTGCGACAGTTAAAGATCCAGTTGATGAAGATGTAGAAGCCGCAGTTGGGACAATATTTATATTATTAGTAGTGACTTGAATTTTGTTGTTATTACTAATATTTACATAAACACCAGTAGTACCATTTACACTAGCTGCTGCCCCGTCTGTAATTAACGTGTAATTTGTTTGGCTAGGAGTTACGCCAGCTGAATAAATTGCACCAGAGTTGCCAGCAACTAATTTTTGCAATAATAATCCTGAAGTTCCTGTATTTACACCAATAGTTGTTCCTACAAACAAAGATGCACCAATTCCCACTCCACCTGTAACTGTCAAAGCTCCAGTTGATGAAGAAGTAGATGCTAGTCCTGATGTTACAGCCAATCCAGAAACTGATAATATATTATTAGATGGATTGAAAGATAATAATGTATTTGAAGATAAAGCAACACCTGAACCTGAAGATGAAGGACTAAAAATTATTGGGTGAGCTGCGTTGGAAATAGCACTCACAAGATTGACATTAGTGGCAGTTGTAGCGGAGCCTGATGACCCACTTGTAGCCGTCATAGGGACCCAACTCATCACACCAGCTGAAGTAGACTGCAATACTGAAGTACCTACAGCTGGTGAAGTTGAAGGCAATGTATAAACTGTATTTCCAGAAGCAGAAGAAACAAATGATGAATAACTACTGCCATTCCAAAGATTTAATCTACCAGCAATATTTATAGAATCTCCAAAACCAGCACCACCCGTGACAGTAAGTGCACCTGTTGTTGTATTGGTTGAAGCGGTGGATGAGGAAACTAATAAATTAGAAGAAAATGTTTTTGCTCCGGCTATGGTTTGAGAAGCTGTTGTAATTAAACCTGTAGAAGCGGATCCTGCAAATGGAATATTGAATGTATGTGAACTTCCTACAGACGAAATATTAAATCCACTACCCGATACACCCACAAAAAAATCTTGGGCAGAATTTGTTAGACTATTTATTGATGTAATTGCAGTTCCAGTGATGATTGTTGTAAGACTTAATGTTACAAATCGCCATTTTGAACCATCATATTTATAAGAACGACCGTTGAATGTATAAATGTCGTTTACTTGTGGATTTAAGGGAAAATTTAAGTCTGCCATTTTTTCTCTCTAATTATATTACTTTTGTGACTGTTACAGCAAAGCTTGGACTATCTGGCCTTGTTGGTATAGTTAGTCCAGTAAGCCCTTCAATTTGCATATGATTGTCAGGACTGCTAAGATAAAATTCAAAATATTGACCAGCTGTAAATGACTCAATATAATTCCAAGATGCTACAGTGTAATTATTGTGTCCTGTAACTGTAATGACGCCAAGAGATCCTGGTACGTCTGTTCCATTTTTCTTCAACCAAATAGAAGCAGTTTGGGGAGTGCTACCTGTTGATTGATTCAATTGTGCGGAAAATTGGATATTATAATATCCAGCTTCATTTATTTGAATTCTTGAAGATGTTCCTGCACCACCCATAATTGAAAAGCCTGCAGAAGAATCAGCATCACTCACTGTCAAAGGTGTAGCAGTGTCAGCAGCTAAAACTGGTTGAGTAGTATAGCTAGTGAAGTTTCCAAATATAGGACCTCTCCAAGATATTCCAGATCCAGCATTTGAATTTGCTACAAGAATACTTCCATCACTTCCCACTGCTTGTTTAATGAATGTAGAGCCAGCACCTACAATTAAATCGCCTTTAGTATATGTTGTATATCCAGTGCCACCATATGTTCCAGGAAAAGGCAAAGTAGCCCAACTCATAGCTCCAGATGAGTTTGACTGCAATATTGAAGTGCCGATAGCTGGAGATGTAGCAGGTAAATTATATACTGAGTTGCTTGTAATACCTGATGCAGCTTGAAAAGCAGTGTAATTAGCTCCACTAAATAATTGAAGTCTTCCTCCAATACTAATAGAATTTCCAACACCAACACCGCCTCTAGAAACGATAGCACCTGTTGCTGGAGAAGTTGATTGAATTGTTCCAAAGGTTTCAATATAGTCAGCACTAATACCAATACCCGCAGGAAGTCTGAAGTTTCTAATAATTGCCATCTTATACTCTCACTGCTGTTCCATAAATTTTGAAAGTTGTATTGGTGTAAGTTGGTGTAACTAAAAGCCTCATGTTTCCACCACTCAAATCAGCATCATATGTTGCCAAAACAAGATTGTTTCCACTTAATAATTGCGCATATTGAGTCAAATATGTATCTACAGCATCGTGCAATAACATGATTTCTTGAACTTGATAATCAGTGCCATGAGTAATTTGCACCATATATTTGACAGATCTATATACTGATGCATCTAAAATATCAATAACTTGACCCGCACTTGTTGTTGACAAAGTTATGTCAATTGCAATAACATCATAAGTACCGTTGATAACCAATGATGATGTATGCAATGTACCTTGGATACCAACTCCACCATTAACAATTAATGCTCCAGTTGATGTAGAAGTAGATGCAGTATTGTTAGTAATATGTACTGGTTGAGTTAAATCAACACCACTTCCAAGAGCAATTTCCACCCATTGAGAAGTGTCTATATCTTGATAATATACCAATAAACTGCCATCATATGAGTTAAACCAAAGATCAGCGTTTTTTGGACTCGATGGAGCAGTGACAGAAACTGTTAAGGCTGATACTGAAGTCCAACCCAACCCTGATGGTCTTGCAGAATCTACTCCTAAAATATAACCATTTATGCCAACTGGAAGTTGAATAAATGTAGAACCAGCTCCTACTAAAATGTCGCCAAGAGTATATCCAGTGTAACCAGTTCCACCATATCTTGCTGTGACTGCTGTTGCAGCCCAAGTTCCACTAGTAATTACACCATTATTTAGAACAACGCCTGAAATACTGTCTGCAGTAGAAGTGCCTGTATATAAACTACCACCTATACCTACACCACCACTTACTGTCAAAGCACCCGAAGTAGTTGAGGTAGAAGGTGTTGTGTAAAGTATAGAAATTCCAGTACCAACATTTTGGAAACTTGGTGAACCTGTGATGCCTATTCCTGAAACATTGTAATAAGGAATGCTATTTGCACTTCCATAGTAAACGTTGCCTGTAAAAGCACCAGCTACTTCAACCCATTGAGAAGTATCACCATCATTGTAATAGACACTTAAACTTCCATCGGTTGTGTCATACCAGAAATCACCTGATAATGGATATAGTGGAGCAGAAGAGGTAGTAGCAGTGGCTGAAGCAGCAGTTCTCCAAGTCAAACCTGTTGCAGAAGTTGTGCTTACACCAAGAACGTAATTATTTGTGCCAGCGCTAAACTTTATAAATGTAGAGCCAGCTCCAACTAAAATATCACCTTTTGTATAAGAATTGTAGCCTGTTCCACCAAAATATGCAGTTATTAAAGATCCAGCCCAACTGCCAGATGTAATTACGCCATTATTTAAGACTACGCCAGAAATGCTATCAGCTGTTGAAGTTCCTGTAAATAAACTTCCGCCAATACCTACTCCTCCAGTAATAGTCAATGCACCAGTAGAAGTAGAAGTTGAAACTGTAGAAGATGAAATTATAGTGTCATTTGTGAAAGTTTTAATTCCAGCAAATGATTGAGCAAGTGTGGTAACTAAACCAGTTGCTCCAGTGCCAGCTATAGGTATGTTAAATGTATGAGTGGACCCAGAAGATGCAATATTAAATCCACTTCCAGATGTTCCAGTTGAGAAGTATTGAATTGATGCTGTGAGAGCATTTATTGTTGTTACACCAGTAGATGCAGCAACAGACCATTTCACTCCTCCTGGAGCTGTACTATCAGCTGTAAGAACATAAGCATTAGTACCTACTGGCAATTTATATAATGTAGATCCTGCTCCTACAAGCAAGTCACCAATAGCGTATGAGTTATATCCAGTACCACCATAATAGGCAGTAATTGCAGTTGCTGACCAAACACCAGTAGAGATGGTGCCTAAAGCTGTTAATGAAGAATTTGTAACTCCGGTGCCAAGTGAAGTTGCGGAAAGAACACTGTTTACACCAATACTGTAAGATTGTCCAGAAAGAATGTTTACAGAAGTTGCGCCAAAAGCTCCAGTTGCTGCATTGAATGAGAAGAAACCGTTTACAGATGCGCCAATACCACTAGTTGAAGACGATGTATTAGATAGTACAGGGAAGAAAGTGCCTGATATAGCATTTGCAACATTTATGTTTGCAGATGTTGTGGCAAATCCAGATGTTGTAGCATTGGATGCAGTACCTGTTAAATTACCAGTAATAACTCCATTGTTTATAGTTACACCAGAAATTGCAGTAGCAGATGCAACGTATAAACTACCACCTATTCCAACACCACCAGTAACTACTAACGCACCTGAATAAGGGCTTGTTGAAGCAGTAGAGCCTGAAACGCTTGCAGTAACTGTGTTGACAGATACACCTGCAGAAAAGGTATTAGTTGTAAGAGTATTTGAAGCTGGATTGAATAATAGCCCAGCATCAGAAGAAACAGCTACACCACTTCCTCCATTTGTTGGAGAAAACAAAATATAATGAGTGGAATTAGCAAGTGCTGCTACTGTATTTAAGTTATTGGCATTAGTAGCAGTTCCTGAAGTAATTGCATAACCTGACTGGTGAGCATAAGTTGCTGTTGTAGCCAATCCTACAGATAAAGTTGATGGAGCTACATAAACTGGAGTAGCACCTGAACCTGCAGATGTTAAAACATAACCAGAATTAGAATTTGCTGTTAATCTTCCCCAAGTATTCGATGTATTTGCGTAAAGGATATCACCAACTGTAAATGAGGGAACTAAACCTGTTCCACCATACAATGCAGTTATGGCTGTAGCAGACCAAGTACCTGATGTAATAATTCCAGCAGTTTGAATTGATGAGAAAATTACCCCTGTACCTAAAGTAGTGCTTGAAAGAACATTGGTACCACTTATTTTGAATGTATTGCCAGAAGATAAATTAAAACTTTCGGAAGAAGACCAACCTACACCAGAATACCAGTTTATAGATTTGTTGGTCGCTCCTCTTAATGTAATACCACCACCTTCAGCAGTGAGGTCTGATGGGCTTGCAACAACACCTAATTCAATATTCTTATCAGCAACTGTGATAGTTGTAGAATTTATAGTGGTGAATGTGCCTTGAACATTAAGGTCGCCTTGAACGTTAAGTGTTCCACCAATACCCACGCCACCAGTGACAACCAATGCACCAGCTGTATATGAACCTGAACCTGTGCTATCAGTAATATTTACAGCATTAGTAAAAGTTTTAATACCAGCAAAACTTTGTGCTTGAGTAGATACTAAACCTGTAGCACCTGTACCCGCCAATGGAATATTTAAGGTGTGAGTTGATCCAGATGAAGAAAATGCCGGAACTGTTCCTGTATATCCAAATGCTAAATCTTGTTTGGAAGCTGTAAGACCATTAATGTTGGTAATTGCTATACCAGCAGCACTAGCCCATTTAATACCACCTGGAGCTGTACTATCTGCAACTAATATTGAATTGTTACTTCCTACAGCTACCTTGGTTAATGTTGAACCTGCTCCAACAATTAAATCACCAGTACTATAAGTTTGGAACCCTGTGCCACCATAGAAAGATGTAATAATACTTCCTGCCCAAGACCCTGAAGTAATTACACCATTATTAACTACAACTCCTGAAAGATTTGATGGAACAGATGAAGATAAGAATAAACTACCACCTATTCCAACTCCTCCAGATATTGTTAAAGCACCAGTAGAAGTAGATGTTGAAACGGTAGAGCTTGAAATAATTAGATCATTTGTGAATGTCTTTATTCCAGCAAAAGATTGTGATAATGTAGAAACTAAACCTGTTGACGCAATGCCAGCTATTGGGATATTGAATGTATGTGTAGATCCCGATGAAGAAATATTAAATCCTGAACCAGATGCTCCAGTAGAGAAATATTGAACTGAAGCTGTTAGAGAATTTACTGTTGTTACACCTGTAGCAGCAGTTGGAGACCATGTCAAACCTGATGCAGATGAAGTACTTGCAGTTAAGACATAGTTGTCTGGTCCAACACCTAATTTGATAAAGGTATTGCCAGATCCAACAAGAATGTCTCCTTTTGTATATGAATTGTAACCAGTACCACCATAGTAGGCAGTGATTGCTGTAGCTGACCAAACACCAGTGGAAATTGTCCCTACTGCAGTGAGGTAAGAATTTGTGACACCAGTACCAAGAGAGGTTCCTGAAAGTACTGAAACACCATTAATTCTATAAACATATCCAGATGAGAGATTAGTATCGCCAACAACATGTAATTTATAAGATGGATTTGTAAGCCCAATACCTACATTGGCTGCAAATTCAGCCATTGCAATTGTTCCATCAGCGTTTGCACGGATTATAGGAAGACCTGATATATCTCCAACATTAAAAATCCAGCCTGATGAAAGATTATTGTTTATGCCAAATAATTTTCCAGAGCTTCCTTCCCAAAGAAGTGAATTGTCTGAAAGAACTGTAAGTGTAATTGGAGATGAATTTGTACTTCCAATGAATGACATTGTCGGATTGGAAGCACCTGTATATCCAAGAGAAGCCTGATTAAATGAAAGTTGACCAGATACTCCTAAACCGCCATATACTGTTAAAGCACCAGTGTTGAAAGCTGTTGAACCAGTAGTTGAACTAATGATAACATCATTTGTGAAAGTTTTAATACCAGCAAAAGATTGAGCAAGAGTTGAAACTAAACCTGTAGCGCCTGTTCCTGCAATTGGAATATTAAATGTGTGCGTAGAACCAGAAGAAGATATATTAAATCCAGTTCCAGATGATCCAGCAGAAAAGAATTGAGCAGAAGCAGTAAGACCATTAATTGAAGTGATAGATAGACCTGCTACACTAGTCCATTTTAAACCACCAGGAGATGCAGTGTCTGCAGTTAATACATAATTGTCAGCGCCTACACCTAATTTAATAAATGTATTGCCTGATCCAACTAAAATATCACCTCTAGTATATGAATTGTATCCAGTTCCACCATAGTAGGCAGTTATTGATGATCCAGCCCATGAGCCACTAGTAATTACACCATTATTTACTACAATTCCAGAAAGACTTGAAGGAACTAAGTTAGTTAGGAATAAACTGCCACCAATACCAACTCCGCCTGTTACAATCAACGCACCAGAAGTAGCTGATGTTGAAGATGTTGAAGAAGTTATTGCCAAACCAGATGCTGACAATATGTTTGTAGATGGATTAAATGAAATAGTTGTATTGGAAGATACAGCTACTCCAGAACCAGTTGCTGTTGGACTAAAATGTATTGGATGTGCTGAGCCACTTATAGCATTATTTACATTTATATTTGCTGCTGTAGTTGCAAATCCAGATGTAAGCCCATAACCTGCTTGATATGCATAAGAAGCTGTAGTAGCAAAACCTGATGTTATTCCATATCCTGCTTGGTATGCATAATTTGCTGTAGATGCAAATCCTGCAGTTGTAGCTGTACCAGTAAGATCACCAATGATAGCAGATGTAAATGTTTTTTGACCTGCAATAGTTTGTGCTTGTGTGGAAATTAAACCAGTAGACCCTGAACCAGCTAAAGGTATATTCAGTGTATGTGTTGACCCTGAAGACGAAAAAGCTGGTACTGTTCCTGAATATCCAAATGACAAATATTGAATTCCTACATTCAAGCCATTTAATGTAGTTATTCCAGTTGCAGCAGTTGGAGACCAAACTAAACCTGAAGCTGAAGAAGATGATGCTGTAAGAACGTAATTATCTGAACCTACACTTAATTTAATAAATGTATTCCCAGCGCCAACTAAAATATCACCTTTAGAATATGAATTATAACCTGTGCCACCATAATAGGCTGTGATAGTATTGCCAGCCCAAGATCCTGAAGTAATTACACCATTATTTACAACTACTCCGGATAAGTTAGAAGGAACAGAACTTGTTAAAAATAAACTTCCACCAATTCCAACTCCTCCTGTAACTGTTAAAGCACCAGTTGAAGTTGAAGTGGAAACTGTAGAACTAGAAATAATTAAATCATTTGTGAAAGTCTTAATTCCAGCAAATGATTGATTTAAAGTTGAAACTAAACCTGTAGATCCAGTTCCAGCAATTGGTATATTGAATGTATGAGTAGAACCAGATGATGATATACTAAATACATTGCCAGAAGTACCAACTGAAAAATATTGCTGTGTAGCAGTTAAAGAATTTAAAGTGGTAATTCCGGTAGCTGCAGTTGGCTTCCAAGTTATGCCGAATGATGCAGTATTATCAGCTGTAAGAACAAAATTATTAGACCCAACTGGTAATGGATATAATGATGTGCCAGCACCAACAAGAATATCCCCTAAATTGTAAAAGGTGTTCCCAGTACCTCCACTTTGAACATTTAATATGTAATAAGTTTTCCAACTAGTGCCGTCAAATCTCCAAGATTTTCCATTTGCTGTGTAAATCTGATTTGTCGATGGTGAAGAGGGGAAATTAAGTGCTGCCATTATTTATCCGAGTTTTTGGGGATGCTTATTAAATATTCTTGATTTAACATAATTTCTATTTCTTTTTTTATAAATGAATATAACTAAATTCCATATCTGAACTTAAAAGCATAATAATTTTGTAAGATTTCTGATTGTGATAAGGATCTGTTATATACTAAAGCCTGAGCAATTTTTCCATTTAATAAATTGCTTCCATCTGTGTGTGCTGCAATATGTATGGTTGCATTACCCACAGCAAACATTGAAGTGTCACCACTAGTTGCTTCTAAATTTTGATTTAGATATAAGTTGTAGCCTGAAGAGTTGGAAAAAGTTACTGCGCCAAAATACCACTTATTTGTAGATAAAGATGTTGTGGTTTGAACTCTTGTAAAACTTCCACCAGATCTATTATTATGTCCAGCAGCCAGCTTATTACCACCTGCCATCCAAAGAACATGTTGATATGTACCATCTCCACCAATTATTACATTTGGACTAGTAAGTTCATTTACTTGAAATATAGCTATCTTTGTATATTCTGTTCTATTTAGAAAAGTAGCGCATTCAGTGTACTCATCTGTTCCATTAAATGTCAAACAACTTGTATACCCAGTTGAGGCGTAACCAGGTGTATTATTGAGAGCAAATGTACTTCCTGTGCCGCTTAAATCATAGGCAGTATTACCTGAACCTGTATAGCATCTAGGATTTAAAGCATCCATATAAGCTTGTAATCCCAAAGTAATTATTGAAGGATTTTGAACTATAGCCATTATGAATAACCTTTCTTAATTTCAGACAGATAGTTAGTTCCATCATAAAACACATTTATTACATCAATTGAACTTCCTGCAGTTGAAAGTGTATTTACTCCACCAAGGAATTTATAAGCACCATTGGGAGATAAGAGTCTACTTCCTGAAACATCTTGAGTGATTACAAGTTTCATAGAAGATCCAGTAGGCATAGAAACTGGAGCATTTAATGTCAAGTTGTTATTTAATGTCATAGTTTGTGTGCTACCATTATTCCAATTTGGTGTTATAGACCCAGAAGTAGTACCAAAACCATAAACAGTTTCTATAAATCCCTTAGAAGTTTTAGATGTAGCTGAATAAACATCGCCAGATACTTGTAATTTGTATGTAGGATTTGACAAACCAATTCCAACATTACTTCCGTATTCTGCCATGGTTAAAGTTGAATCAGATTTTGCTCTAATTATTGGCAATCCTGAAACATCATTGACGCTGTAAATATAGTCAGCTAATAAATCATTTGAAATTTTAAATAATTGACCTGAAGCACTGTCAAAGGAAAGTGAATTATCAGGCAATACACTAAGGGTTATTGGGTTATTTGTTTGTCCGATGAATGCGATTGTTGGAGAAGTTGTAATTCCAGCTGTTCCAATTGTAGCATATGTAAAATTAAGCATTCCTGAAACAATAACATCATTTTGGAAAGTTTTACTGCCTGAAAAAGTTTGAGCTATTCCAGACATCAAACCTGTAAAACCTGATCCAGCTAGTGGTATTTGTATTGTATGTGTATTAGTTGAAGAATTTACATAAAAACTATTTCCAGCACCAACACTTAAATATTGAGTACTATCATACAAGCCATTGATATAATAAATGCCTGAAATTGTGCTTGTTCCTACACTTGAAGATGGAGCATTTCCCACTTCCACCCATTGTGCTGTACTATCAACATCAACAAAATAGACACTTAATGAACCATCTATAGAATTCCACCATAAATCGCCAGTAACAGCAGGAGTTGGAGCAGTTTCAGAAACATTTACGCTTGAAACATTAGTCCATCCTAGACCACTTGGCAAAGCAGAATTAGATTGTAAAACATATCCATTTGTGCCTACAGAAAGGCTTATAATTGATGTACCAGCACCAACTAAAATATCGCCTACATTATAGATTGTCTTTCCTGTACCACCATAAATGGTTGACAAAGGTTGATTTTGCAAAGCAAGACTTCCATAAATAGTCACTCCATTTCCAGAAACTAAACCATTTTGGAATGTTTTTATGCCACCAAATGTTTGATCAAATCCTGAGACTAAACCTGTGATTCCAACACCAGCAACAGGTATATTAAATGTATGTGAATTTCCAGTTGAAGAAATATAAAAAGTATTGCCACTAAATCCAGCATATAAATATTGAGATGAAGAACCAATATTATTTATCTGAGTAATACCAATTCCAAAACTAGCTGGAGTATCAATGCCACCAAAATAACTGTTGATTTCGACCCATTGTGATGTATCGATATCAGCGTAATAAATATTTAAGGCACCATTATCAGAATTCCACCAAAAATCACCTGGATTAGAAGACCAAGGTGGTGGTGTAACTCCAATATATACAGATGCTCCAGCTCCACCCCCGCCACCACCAGTATTGACAATCCACTTTAATCCACTTGCTGTAGTACTGTCTGCTGCAAGTATATAATTATCTGAGCCTACAGGAAGTTTGACAAATGTAGAACCAAGACCTACAAGTAAATCACCTTTATTATATGAATTGAATCCTGTTCCACCGTAATAAGCTGTTATTAGGTTACCTGCCCAGTAACCACTTGTTATAACATTATTACTTAAAACAACACCAGAAATTGAAGAAGCATAAGAAGACGAGGTAAATAAGCTTCCACCTATTCCTACTCCGCCTAAAACTACAAAAGCGCCAGTTGATGTTGAGATAGATCCTGTACTTGAAGAAATTATAGTATCGCTACTGAAAGTTTTAGAACCATCAATAGTTTGTGCTATACCAGTAATAAGACCAGTAACACCCACTCCTGCAATTGGGATATTAAAAGTATGAGTTGAACCTGACGAGGATATGTTAAATCCTATGCCTGAAATTCCTGTTACAAAATATTGTTGACCAGCATTTAAGCCATTAAGGTATGATATGCCCGAACCACTACTTGAACTTGCTGCCCATCTTAATCCGGATGGAGTAGAAGAATCGGCAGTCAGAACATAATTATTTGTTCCTACAGGAAGTGTGATAATTGTCGATCCAGCGCCAACAATCAAATCACCTAAATTATAAGAAGTGTAACCTAGACCACCATAAGATGCTGGTATGATACCTTTTGGACCAATATATCTCCATCCAACAATCTTGAAAGGACCACTTGTTGAGATAAGTGTACTGATACTTGTAGCATCATTATTAAAAACTAAAATTCCAGTTTGATAGTCAAAGAGCCAGTTCGAGTTATCAGATTTTGTAATTAAGTTGTTGTTTCTATCATAAACCTTAATTTCATAACCAGCGCCCGGAACTGTACCAAAAGCGTCATATTTGTCAGAAACCCAATCTCCTAATCTTTGAGCTTCTGAAGCAGCACTTCCATCATTTGCTGCAGTTGTATTTGCCCATCCAGATGTAGCAAACCAAGTAAGATTCCCTGGTACGGATGTATCTACTGCTAATGTTTGTCCGAAAGCTGCTGTAGGACCATAGTAAAATAAATTACCTGAAGCTCCATAACCAGCAAATCCTGTTCCTGGAATTAATCCTGTTTTAATGTCAGGCAAGTATAATTCTAAGGTTGAGGCGCCTTTTTCTTCTGGCAGTCCTTTCCCAGTGCTAGTTGTAATTCTTTTATTACTTAGCTTCTTAAAACTTGTATCTGTTTGTGTCCAGGACATATTATGAACTCGTTATACTTGTCATACTATAAGTATTATTTCTGAAAATAATTACAACTCTATATCTTGCTGAATTTCCAGCTCCCGCTACACCTGTAGTTTTTGTTCCAATTGACCAACCTAATGCACCGCCTGACGCTGATGTCTTTGCGGAAATTGCAGCAGATCTTGTTGAACCATTATTTGAGTTTGAGCCTTGTAAAACACCTAAGTCAAACCACAAAGCATCTCCATCTAGATACAATAAAGCATTTATATTTCCAGTACCATAAGGAGCAATATTTGAAGCAGTAAAGCCTGTAAATGTCAATGATCCAGTACTTGCTGATGTTTTATAGAAATATCTTTGATATTCTTGATCACCAGTAAATGTATGAGTGCCACCCCATTGTGTATCATAATCGGCTGCTAATGGGTATTGAAGTGTTCCTGATCTGACTTGAGCATTTCCATTAGCCATATCAATAGTAGATGTAAATGCTATGCCTGACCCTATAACCAATCTTCTTGCCTCATCTTGGAAACCTTCGTAAGTGTCTGTTGAAACTGTCCCATAAGTATTAATTGCTTTGGCTATAGTTGCATTTGAAGCTGCAGTTGTTCCATGAGCTTTATAGATTGTAACAGTTAAATATTTATTAAAAGATGACTGATTTGCTACAGACAATGAAACTCTTACATGATTAGTGCCTGATTTATCTAATTCGTCAGTATACAGAGGCGGACTTGCTGGCAAACCAGTTGCAGTATTTAGACCAGTAGCAGAAATAGCATAAACCTGAGTCACATTGTATGCACAACTATATATTCCAGCTGCACCTTTGAAATAAACACTAAAACCTGTTCCAGATGCATAATAAGAAATTCCAGAAAGCCATTTATCTGATTGACTATATGTTGAAGCGGTAGCAGATTGTGAAAAAGATGGGCTTGGATTACTTGAAGACCATGGATCTTTCCACATTTCGTAAGTGTTTGTTAATTGGCTGTTTTCTGTATGTGAGATATACACACCCTCATAACCAGGGTTGGGCTGTGTGTATGTAAGAATTTGTGCATTTGCTTTAGTCCATATGCTATTGTAAGTACCTAAAGCAGTGAGTTTTAAATTATTATTTGTGTAGTTGATAGCATAATTTACGGTCAAATCAATAGTTCCAACACCTCCACCTGTTGGCGCTAAATAATTGTATCTATTAAAATATATTGTTCCGTAAGTTGATGTTGTCAGACTACCAGCAGAGAATGTAGTGCTTGTATTTGCTGTATTTAATGTATGAGCACCTGACAAATAGTATTTACTTGTTATTAAGCTTCCAGTACCATAGCCAGCTTGATACCATTCAGTACCCAAACCACCAGCAATTCTTACTGTATAGTATGTTGGAACACTGCTTGCTACTAAAGATGTGCCTGTAAGATAATTTGGTCTTGCAGGAGCTAATAATGCCAATAATTCATTTACATCGTCAAATGCATTTGCTATTGTAGTGTTATTTGTCCAAGTTGAAAAGAAACCGTCAGTATATGTTCCATCTGTTGGGGTACCTATTGCACTAGATGCTGTTCCACTTCCAGTAGCGGTCATAGGAACCCAAGAAAGATTACCTGCTGTATCTGAACTTAATACGGACGTTCCAGTAGCTGGTGTAGTTTGTGGAAGAATGTAGGTAGTAGATGCTGTAGCACCTGACTTGAAACCTGTGTAATAATTTCCATTCCAGAAATTTAAACTTCCAGCTAAATTTATGGTTTGGCCTACACCAACTCCACCTATGATAGTGAGAGCACCAGTTGATGTATTTGTAGAAGCTGTAGAACTTGAAATTAATAAATTATTTGTGAAAGTTTTGTTGCCAGCAAAAGATTGGTCTAATGTAGAAACGAGTCCAGTGGAAGCAATTCCAGCAATTGGTATATTAAATGTGTGAGTGGAACCTGAAGAAACTATATTGAAGACAGATCCATCTGATCCAGTAGCAAAATATTGATTAGAACTAGTAAGATTGTTTAAATAAGATATTCCACTTATTCCGACCGAACTTAAGCTGGAAAATGTTAGTGTACCAGCATTATAAGATATTGCAATGCCAGGTCCAGCAGCTAAACTATGCCACTCTACATCTCCACCACAATTTGAAACTGATAATACTTGGTTTGGAGTTCCTAATGGTAATCTGGCCCAATTTGTACCATTAAAATGTAAAATATCCCCTTGTACTTCATAAGCAATAGTAAGCTTAGAAGCATCAAACAATTGTGAAGAAGCAAATGTTATAGCATTAGAATATGTATGAGTACCAGTCCAATTAAAATTATAAGATTGATCAACACCAACTGTACCAAATGTTGTAATTGGATTATTAGATAAAGTTATGCCATTGCCAGCGTTAAGCTGAGTGATACCACTGCCAACAGGAACCCAAGAACTTCCATTATATAAATCTAATCTATTTGTATCAGTATTAAAATAAACTTGACCAGCAGTTCCTGCAGCTACTCTGGTAGTTAAGTTTGCAAGTCCAAGAAACTGACTGCCCATGGAAATAGCGCTAGTAGGAACATTTCCACCATCAAGTCGCAAATATCTAGTATCTGCAAAAGATTGAGTAATTCCTGAGGTACCAGTGGAAGCAATTTCATTCCAGGTGGTTCCATTGTAAACTTTGAGAACACCATATGTAGTATTGAAATAAAGAGCACCACTTACGCCAATTCCAGGATCAGCAGCACCGGATCCGACAGCAAGACCATATTTGCCTGGATCTGGTCGAAAAATAATATTGGAAGGTACAGTGTCCCCCGATTTTTTGATATAAAAATCAGGTTGGATTGAAAAATTGAAAACACCACTGTTGATATTTAAGGTCAAGCCAGTATCAGGCGAGACCTTAAATGATAAGTCACCTCTTAAAGTATTTAAAGACGTGACTACATTAGATCTTTGCAGCGATCCAACTATTAATCTGGGTGGGACAATGTAAAAATCTGACATAAAAATTATGAAAAAACGGGCTGCAATATTAGCTGCTGTAATTTTTTTACAGCATCTGGGAGTTCATACTTTTTATATTCATTATTTGAGATAGAAATAACTTCAAAAATTCTAAAGGAAGAACACTTAGTTTTTCATAAATAAAAAATAATTGCCCAAAACAAGGGTTGAAGGTGAAAAATAAAAAGTAATAGAAATAACAAATTGAAAACAAAAAATATAATTTGTTTTAGTTTATGTTTCTTCGAAGAAATAGATAAGGTATAAGGAGTACTTAATATGCCAACATATCCATCAAGTTTATACAAAGGTACAGCTAGATCAGCCAATGGTACTACCAATGATCCAGGTTCCTACCTTTGGAACAACTTAACAACATACCAAGAGCTCAAAGATACTGTCATTGGTTATGGTTCAGGCCCAAACGATACCACAACAGTAACATTTAACTCTGCAGCAAAATACCCAACTGACGTTAAGTTCGGTGTAACCGGAATGGGAACATCAACATACGCTGACTTTGATCTTGCGCAAGCTAACTTGACATCATTGATTTCAAATTATTCAACTGCTGTTACATCCATTACTGCTACTGAAAAGACCATTGCAGTTGCATTCTCTGGAATTTCATATAACAATCTTCAATCCAAGATGGAAAAGATGGCATATGAATTCAATAGATTGATTGCAGATGTAACTCTTGTCAATGCAGGTACTGCTGGTGGTGCAACCACTGCTCTCGGAAGATATCCATCATCCTGGAACAGATACACCAACACTTCTGGTGGTTTATAATTAGTTTATCTAATTACAAAAAAGAGGGGAGAATTTTCTCCCCTCTTTTTTTTATCTCCAAATTGGCCCTTTTTTGAGTTTAGCCTTTAAAGCATCTATAGAAAGATGTTCTAATCTGGTTTGAACTAGTAATGTTTTTAAAGAGTATCTATTCTTCATATATGATCCATTATAAGATCTATACATGTTCCTGTAAGCAGTTCTATCAGGTAATTCACTTCTAGAATGCCGTTTTAAGTGAACAGATAATTCTTTAGTTCCAATTGCTATATTCCCATCAATTGTATGTGGATTATAGACTCTTTTAGGGTCATAATATCTAATTGATGGAGTGACTAGCTGCATCATACCAATACAGGGTCTACTAGTCATCTTGAATTCGCTCTCAACATATGCGGTAGAAGCTATCACATATGGGTCTACTTTGAAAAGTGCAGAATACTTCATGATAG